>ERZ831773.17-NODE-17-length-264265-cov-19.830453_pt1 | contig 264265 bp, 269 predicted proteins | sample MGYA00519696_ERZ831773 | MGnify/ENA primary metagenome ERZ831773 (study PRJEB31850, sample SAMEA3708720) | human gut metagenome | biome: human gut; feature: human-associated habitat; material: faeces | place: China | collected 2014 ...
TATTTGATTATAGTTTTATTTAAGAATACCTTGCCGCATATTTTTTACTCCTTTTTTGGAATGATGCTATTATATCACATTAGTTTTAGGAAAGCAAGTACCTAAAAGAAATTTTTCTTCCCCTTATATGTAACAATCATACCGACTTTCTGGCGTTCAGAATGGTTTCTGCTGTCTGCTGTGGTGTTTGGTTGGAATTGTCCAGCCAAAAGCCGATCCGTGGTGTTGTCTGCATAAATGTATCGTATAAGGTTTCAACCGTAAAGCCGGAATAGCCTGTTTTCTCCCTGTATCGTTCCCTTCCTTTTATTGTTTCCACATCTGGACAAAGAACGACAACCTCAACAGGGTATTTATGCGGCACAAAAAATATGTACATGTAACTAATTCAACACATTTATAATTTGAATAGGGACATTATAGCATTTACTAAATACAAATTCAATGTATACGGAAATAAAGATATAAGGAGTGGGAAGGATTCCGCCGTAGTCGGCATTGTAGGAAAATCCAAAAGTTTAGATTTTCCCACAATGCTTATCTTTTGGTCTTTGGTTCGGAATAGTGTAGTGCTGGCGGTCTATCTCTTGTTTTCGGTTGCTTGCTTCCTTACCGTACATGAGCATTTATACAGGGATTGTCGGTCACTGACACCGGCAGTCAACAAAGAACTTCACTTTCACTGCTCACAGGGTCATTTTTGGTACAGTGAAACGACACGGAACAGATTTTCATTGTACTTTACTGCAAAGCGTGGTACAGTAGGCTTGTAAGGCGGGTGGCCGTCTTGCATATATGCTTATCATTATACATTTTGTACTCCTATTTTCATTTTTTACTTCCTTGTGTTATTTTCCTTTCTGCGGCTCGGGCAGCCACCTACCCGGGCAGCCCACACCCATGGCGGGTGGCCGCCCGCCATCTACTTTTTTACTTAGAAGCGTAGAGCTTCTAAAATGCTGATTGCGTCGTCCGGTATTTAGCATTTCTTCAAGGCACCGGACACAAATTCAATCTACCTAACCCACAGGCCTGACCGAGCAGATCAAAACTGCCCGGCTTTTTTATACCTGGCATGACCAAGTACTGCAATAAGTACTGCAACGCCGGAGAAAAAGTGCTGCTCCGCTGGAGAAAAAAGGCAGCCGATCACAGAAATATGAGGCACTCGCTGCGAAACAGTCCCCCGGACTGTTTCTGCCAAATGCTACGCATTTGGAGCCTCGTGTCGCAAGTTCAAATCTTGCAAATAAACAAAAAAAGGAAGCAGGCCATTCTAAAGAATGGTCTGCTTCCTTTTGGTCGAGGTGACAAGAATATAGGCGTAAAATTTGGCTTAGCAGCGGGCTTTCTGCCATTCTGTACTGCAACAGTACTGCAACGCCGTTACTGCTGCAAGAACTGCTCGATCGACTGCTTGATAATCTGTGCCTGTGCAATACCATCAGCAGCGCATTTCTCACGAAAAGCGGAAGCCATTTCCTTGGGGGCACTTATCTTTTCTTATTTATATCTGTGCAGCACTTTTCTGTGGAGCATTCGGGGTAAGCTGCTGGATATAGGCGTCTGCTGCCTCTGTGTACTTTTGTTCGTAGTCGGAGAATACATCACAGTAGGTGTTCAGCGTTGTTTCTATATTGGCGTGGCCAAGGCGCTTTTGCAACACCTTCGCTGGCATTCCGCTCTCAATGCAGCGGGTGGCGTATGTATGCCGCAGGCTGTGCAAGGATACAACGCCGGGTATGGACGGATCCAGCACATTGTATTTTTTTAAGATACGCTGAAATTGCAAATTCACTTGGCTGGTGGTCAGTACCTTGTGACCCTTGAAGTCGTAGAACAGCAGATCCAAGCGGTTGGGCTGCCACCGTTCCATATATTCGGATAAAATGCGGTATGGGGCGTCTGTCAGGCTCAAAAGCCGCTGCCCGGCATAGGTCTTGGTTTTTGTGCCTATAACAGCGTGGTCCGTCTGATCCTTGGTCACCGTGCGTCGCACATTCACGGTGCGGAATGTCAAATTGACATCGTGCACATCCAAGGCGTTGATCTCGCCCATACGCATTCCTGTGCTGAGCATTAACATCATCTGCTCCCAGTATCGGCAGCCACGCTCTTGGTCGTTCATGACCTGCACAAACCTGGTCTGCTCCTCTACGGTCAAAGCACGCACCTTGCGGGTGGCCTTGTTGCTCTTCGGCTTTTTCATGCCACGCATAGGATCCTTGCGGATCAGGTCGTTATCAAGAGCCGTGCGGAAGCAGCGGGCCAGCAGGGCGTAGTCCTTGGCGATTACCGAATTGGAACAGCTGGTGATCTCTATTAGGTATTGGGTTACCTGTGGTGGCCTTACGGATTGCAGCGGGCAGTCGCCTATGGAACTGGCGGCGATCCGTTTACAGCTGGCCAGCTTGCGCAGGTAGGTATTGTCCCCTATCTGGTTTAGCGCCCGGTCTGTCTCGACAAGTGATAAGATATACTGGGCAACGGTGATCTTGTCCGGCTCAATTACAGAGCCGGTGGAAAGTTCATTTTTCAAAGCGTCCAGCTTTGCCCGCACATCTGCCTGTCGCTTACCGTACACAGTTTTGCGCTTGGGCCGGCCGTTGGCGTCCACGCCTATAGTCAGCTGGGCAGCCCATAGGCCTTTGCTTTCCATCTTATAGATGGTTCCGTCACCATTCCCTCTTTTTCTTGGCATTGTACTCACATTCTCCTTTACGCAGCAGCGGGCAGCGCCTAAAAAAGGGCGCAAAAAGCCCCGCTTGATTTTTCAGCAGGGCTGTGATACAATAACCGTGTTGGGTGGGTATTGTATTACACAATCCTGCTTATCGGCTCTATCCTGTTGGCGCAGGGTAGGGCTTTTTTATTTTGTTGGTGTTAAAGAAACGATTTTATACTTGCTCGCTTTCAAGAAGCCTTACTGTCTGACGATATTCCTCCGCTTTGGCAACGGCGGTAAAAGTGACCGTAGCATTGTGGTTTTCTTTTACCACCTTTTCAATTTCTGAAAGAGAAACACGGAAGAATTCTTTTCGGCTGTTTACAAGATTTATACGCCGATCGTCAAACTGCCGGTGTAAAGCTGTCTCCAACGCCGGCGCGTCCTCTGAGAAAATCATAGCGTGAACATCAAATTCAAACGGTACGGAAGCGCTACTGAGTTCTTTTATGCGGTCCATAGGCTCTAACCGTCGTGTCATTCCAATTTTATATACATTCTCTCCAAAAGAGCCGATATTGGATATTACATAAACGAAGCCGGCGCGCGTATTCTGCTCCCGGTCGAGCACATTTTTTCTGTCCTGCTCTAACAGGCCGAGTTTCGCCTCCAGTTCTTTTATCTTATCAACATAAAGCTGCTTTTCAATATCATCCGCTTTATGTAGATAAGTCATGAGTTTCTGAATTTCATTCTTGAACTGCCGTTCTTCCTTATCGAGCTTTGCTTTTTCGCGTTCAATTTCACGGCGCACTTTTTCTTCTTCGAGCATTTGCTCTCGGATCGCGCGTTGTTCTTCCTTTTCGCGCTCCGCCATCACCTGATTGCCGTACATACAGTTGAGCTGCTCCAGCTTAATCTCCAGCAGCGGGCGGTTGAGTTCCACTCCGTCTGGCGCAAAAATCCTGTTGAGCATTTCAAAGGACTTGATGATTTTTGAACGCGCACTGTCAATGTTCCGCGTGGTAACATTCTTGATAATAGCCGCCGCTTCCGAATTAAAGCAACGCAGGATCTGTTTTACATTTGCATTTATAACAGACTTTGGCGCGTCGGAATGTACAGAGACAGCATTGTTTGAGGATACACATTCTTTTTCATTAAGTTGTGCAAGAGCAAATTTATCTTTATATTCGGCAGACGATATATCATAGTCAACAGGGACGGCGACAGAGGCAGCAACCGCTTCTTGTTGCGCCACTTCAATTTCAGCTTTAAGATTGCGGACTTCGATATTCAACTGAGAAATGCATTTCCGTTTTTGCTTCAGTTCACGCTCAACAGCTTGAACCTTTTGAGCACAACTGTCCTCTGTTTCTTTTCGCATTTTTTCCGCAGCCGCTTTGGCGTCTTGCACGCGCTGATCTGCATTGGCATTCGTAAACGCTGCGTATTCGTCGGCATTTTTGATTATATTTATTTTTGAAAATGACTTCTGCAAAATATAATAGTACAGCACGAGAAACGCTACATCGGCCAAAGCAAACAGCGGTACTCCTACTGTAGCCAAGATAGAAATCGCAATAATAAACGGATATGCATACAAAAGGATTTTATATTCTTTTTTCATTTCTTTTTTCCTCCTATTAAGTTATTACATCTATAATCACGGCACGCCGTGGATTATGACATTCCACATTCAAAGTAGAATTCCAACGCCTTATGGATGAACTCTTCCGTCACATTGAAATGCTCGGCCAGCTCGTAAGGCTCCAGCCCCTGGCGCAGCTGCGCCTCCAACTCGGCCTTGGGGATCAACTTTTTTACCGCCCACTTATCTGCCCGGCGTTCGTGCTTACTGCGCCGGTCAAGCGGGGCATATAGGTTGTAGAATGACCCGGTTATGCAGTGCCCGGCTTCGTGGGCCAGGCGGCAGCGGGCCTCTGCGGTGCTCTCCAGGCTCTGCTCGTCAAGTGCTATGTAATAATCATTACCGATATTGGCAGACGCAGACTTGGAAGCGGGCATACTGCCCAGATACACCTCTATGTTGTTTTGCTCGATCTCATCGAACAGGGACTCAGTTGTTGTCATTCTCTCTCTTTCTCTTATCTTTGATAAATTCTACAAAGCCTTTAACTTCGTTCCACATCTCGTCGGTAACCTCTCCGTCACCACCAAATAGTGCCACCTTGGCGATCTCCTCCGGACTTTGTTGGTCCGGGGGATTTTTTATGTCCGTTTTTCCCAAAAGGTAGTCGGTAGAGACGCCAAAGTAGTCCGCTATTCTTTGAAGCACATCATTCTTGGGTATCACATTCTCATTATTCCGCCAATAGGAAATGGTGGTCTTTGATATACCAATCTCACGCCCTGCAGCAGTGGTGGACAAACCTTTTTCTGCTGAAAGTTCCGAAAACCGTGAAAAAAACATACAAAAACTCCTCTGTTACTTTGTGCAGATTTCACAAAAGTACGAATATTCGTATCATTTCCCTTGACAATTCCCGATTTTCGTAGTATTGTATGGGCGTAGTCCGAATTTTCGTACCGCTGCATATGTTGTTGTGTAGCAACTACAATATAGCACACCAGTACGAAAAATACAACTCATTTTTAAAAAAAGTTCGAAAAGAGGTGAAAATAATGGAAAAGTGGATAGGACAGGCAATAGCGCTTATGCACATGCATGGCATTTCACAGGTTGAGCTTGGGCAAAAGATGGGACTGACAAACAAATACATCTCGCTTATTTTATTGGGCAAGCGCAAACCGCCCCAGGCAAAAGAGCGGATCCTCGGCGCAATCAACGAGATCATCGCAGAGCGCAACAACTAAATACACGGCCAGCCTTTAGATAAGCAGCAGGCAGTTAAAGCGAGGTGAATAAAAGTGATTGTTGTATTGGTTCTTGCCGCCTTTGCGGTGCTCGGCGCTCTTATGGAGCATTGGAAGCTGCGTGCGGTTCTGTACTATTTGACTGATAAGAACATCCAATTCACCGAAGAGGATATGGAGAAGTGCCTGCGCCAGGTGCTGGAACACCAATTCAAACGGTAGGTGGATTAAGCAACATTGATGATAAGACACTGGTTGCGACGGATGAGAGAACATTCAGAGAAGCAGAGGCAAATTTGGAAGCAATTTTCTTTGTTTTTCTCCATACATTGTCATCTCGGATGTTATCCAGCAGATCGTGACCTGGCATGAGGATGGATTCCACAAAATATGTTGGTGTGGTGCATAGATCTGCAACCGAGACGGACTTTATGTATCCGGCCTCTGACAGCAAGCTGATTGTATACAAGATTTCTTCAGAAGTGTATGGGTCTATTTGAATTGTAGAGGCGTCTAAGTGGTCGTTGTAACCGAGATGTTCTTCAAGGTAGATCAGTACCTCTCTTACACAGTCTTTGTTTAATTTCATCTGATTTTGTCCTTTCGTCATAATAACATCATTATAGCAACAATTCACAACCAATGCCAGCCTTTTGGGCGGCGGCAGAGATACGCAGGCAGCGGGACCTTTTTTTCATTTCTTCTCTTTCTTCTTTTCTTTTTTTTGTCAAATTTACCCCCTATGTTCCTGCTTCCGGTGCCCACCCACCCAACATCACATTTATCGCCAACGGCACTTCTGCCGTGCAGCGGGCAGCTTGCGGCTCTGCCGCTTGCCCAAAGGGCTGGCCTAATCAAGAAAGGAGAAATAATAATGAAAGTACCCATCAACAAGGACAGTCCCTTGGCAATGGACGACTTTGACGCCGCCGTACAGCAGCGTATGGAGCGCCTGCAAAGTTATATTGACCTGATCCGCACCGCCGAAGCTGTAGAGGAAGAGGTCAAGGCCAAGGGCACAAAGCTGTATCTTGGTCCGGAAGATGTGGCGGCATACCTGAATTGCAGCATTCCGACCGCCAGGCAGTATATGCACCGTCCGGGCTTCCCTCTCATTCAGCTGGGAGAGAACGGCACCAAGTTGGCTGTGTTTGCCCCGGCATTCCACGCGTACAACGCTGGAAAATACTAAATTGCAGTCAACTGCAAAGAAAGGACAAACCAATGACGAAACGAGAAAAGGCAGGCGTGGTCCTGGTGATTACCGGCTTTTTGCTGGTGCTGCTTGGCTGCTGCCTGGTGGCGGACAACCCCTATTGGTGGGTGTCTGTGGCAAGCAGCGGAACCGGATGTGGGCTGATCGCCCTGGCAGTGTTCGTGCTGCCCAAGGACGAGGACGAGCCGCAGCAGGATAAACGGCTGGTGATTGAGGACGAAAACCACAAGGTGGTGCTGGTAGCACCGCTGACAGACTTTGAATTGGCGTATCTGCACGCCATTCAACTTGGAAAGGATGATGAAAATGGAAGATTACATTGATTTGGTAATTGCTAAACTGGACGAGGACCACATTGTCCTGCGGGCGCCGTGGAACACCGTCAGAGCCGGCGATACCGTGTATGTGCGTGGCGACGGCAACTACGAGGCGCTGGAAGTCATCGCAGAGCGGAAAACCAAGGCTCTGATGGAATTGCCGAAAGTGACAGCCATTATGCTGCCGCTGGAGTATGGCGACGAACAAAGCGGCGGGCAAAAAGAAAAAGCCGACTGAGCGACCAGTCGACTTGAACACAGGCGGCGAAAAGAAAGTAAAACGCCTGCGCTAATTACATTATATATCAAGGACCGCAGAGAAGTCAAGGACAAGCCGTGCGGCAAGGGCGAAAAAAGGGGTCTGTGCTCCTTTTTTGCTCCTCGTTCAAAGTATTATTTTTAGGTGCAAAACCCCAACGGCAAAAATATATATCGCTTGGCATTCTTCAGCGGGTTCAGGCGCAGGCAGGAGACCGGCGGCAACAGGGTGTGCACCCGCGCCGCATAATGAGGAGCTGTGCTCTGTGGGAATGTGGAACACGCCGGTGAACCGGTGGGAAACTTGCTTTTCCACCCGGGAGCCGATCAGCGTTTTCCAGCATTTCCATAGAGTGCCGGTCCGTCCAGAAAGGAGCAAACCAAAATGCCATGGGTGCAAAAGACCGTCCATGCGGGAAGATGTATCTATATCCAGCGCCACTACTCCTCGCGCTATGGCAGCAAACACAAATGCACCAGAGGGAGCAACTACGGCAAAACAAGTGAGGCCCAGGCCATTGTAAACAATCGCCAGGCGTGCCTACAGCAAGAGATGATTTTTAACGCCAATTTTGGTCCAGGTGATCTGACCGCTACCTTTACATTCCGTAAGGCGGACAGACCCAAGAATTTGCAAGAGATCAAGAAACTGTGGGCGGCATATATGGCCAAACTGCGATATGCCTACAAAAAGGCAGGTGTGGAGTTCAAATGGATGAGGGCCATTGAGACCCCGGACAAGAACCCGCATATTCACATGGCGCTGTCCGGCATCGACATAGCCAAGCTGCCTCGGTGGCCGTATGGGCGGGTGGACTTTGTGCCGGTTGATGACAGAGACCACCACACCTACGGTGGGTACCTGCGTGAGGAAACACATATCAAGCAAGGGCACAAAGGTAAGTACAACACGGCCAAAGCAAAGGTATGCTACAGCCGCAGTCGCAACCTGACCGTACCGGAGCCGGAGTACAAAATCATTTATAATGACCACTGGGCGGACGAGCCAAAGGCACCAAAGGGCTATTATGTTGTCCGGGACACCCTGAACAACTGGGAGGACGAAGTCACCGGGTTCAAGTACCAGTCCTATGTGCTTTGCCCGATCTCAAAGAACCAACCGCACCGGCGGTGTTAGGAGGGCGACAATGACATACATACAGCAATGGGAACAAATGCGGGACAAGGTGCGAAACTTGGAACAGGAACGCCAAACCCAGCTGATCTTGGCACCGCACAACGCCTACGGCTTCAAGCTAAACATCAACCACCCGCTGATCCGGCCTAAGTGGGACGCCTTTAAGAGCACCAAGGGCCTGGGCCAGTATGGCATGACGGACGATCTGCGCCGGGAATTTGAGGAGGCAGTGCTGGCCAGTAAGTACATGCAAAAGTGCATGGAGCAGGAACAAAGGAAGATTGGCGCCGTCGAGCACCAATTCATCCGTATGGCCTACTCCGTAGAGAAACAGGCAGCGGGCTAATGGGTACCCAAGAACACTGGACTGCTGCCCAGTACCAGGAGTATCTCCGGCAGCGGGCCAAAGGCGGGAACAAATACCACGCAGTAAAAGCCCAAATGGACGGCCGCACCTATGACAGTCGGAGCGAGTGCAAGCGGGCAAAGGAGCTGCAACTGTTGGAACGGCACGGCCTGGTGCGCAACCTGCGGGAGCAGGTCCCTTATGAGTTGATCCCGGCAGGGGTCGGCGAACACCGAAAAGAGCGCCCGGTGATTTATAAAGCGGACTTTGTATATGAGGTCTGCCAGCCGGACGGCACCTGGAAATGGGTGGTAGAGGACACCAAGGGCGCCAAAACAAAGGAATACATCATCAAAAGAAAGCTGATGCTGTACATTCACGGCATCAGCATAAAGGAGACGGAAAAATGAATTTCAAAAAATTGCTATCCATTTGCAAACGAAGCAAGGCCTATTTTCTATATGACCTGCCTGACGGCGAGCAAATGCTCAGTAATGGCAGCTGCGGTTACATCCTGTACGGCCACCCTGAATACACGCCGGAGACGCTGCGCATGGTCGCTGACTTGGCAGAGGATGACAGCGTGATCATGACAAGAATGCCAAAAGCGGATCTGCCGCTGGCAGACCAATGCCCCAATGAAGAATATGCCGCCCCGCTGGACACCTGCATTGTAGCCGCAGGCGCTGTATGGCAACCGCTGATTGTAGGTGCGGGCATGACATTCATCAACAGAAGAGCGTTGCAACCTATCGAAAAGGAAGAAGAGGGATATTACCTGTACAAGCGCGGGGACCTGGTGGTAGTTAAGTCCGGCCTGATCGTGCAGGGCGTGATCAGCACAATGGATCTGTCCAAAGCAGAAGCTGTATGCCGGGATCTGATCAACCTGGGCACCGTGGCCGGTATGGCCTTTGAGGAGCGCAACAATGAAGAATGAGAACGAAAAAACTACTATTGCAATCTTGGCGACGATATGCCGAGATGTGTGTATCTATGGCTCAATCAATAACCGGTGCGGCCTGGACAAGCCGGAACTGGACGAGCACTGCCAGCGTTGCGCGCTGGCGCAGATCAAGGAGGTAACGCTGAAATGACCGAGAAAATCCAAAAAGCCATTGATAAGATCGACCAGGAGGCGGAGAAGATGGGCAGCGCCACAGTGCGCCTGCTGTGTTCCCACATTATTGACCACAACCTGGTGAATGACGAAAATGCGGATAAGGTGTTGGCTGAGGGCAAGAGTCTGAAAGGCTGCTGGGATCACATCACAAGCAACGCACGAAAACAAGCAGAAGGCAACTGCACAGCCGTGCCAGACGACACCGTATACGAATGGGCAGCGGGCTATTACGGCTTTACTGCCGAAGAGACCAAGGCGGAGATCATCGACCTGCTGGATCTGCTGTGAGGTGTCGATATGGGAAAGAAACTGAACACGCTTACGCAGGAACAGGCTCGGAAGATTTGGAACGGCCGCCCGAAACTGCCGGAGAAAAAGATCAAGAAGTTTGCCCACGAAGAGGTATTCGTCAATGAGCAATACTTTTTCAAGTACAAAGAATGCGATCACAGGTATGGCTATTGTACCGCTTGCGGCAAGGATGTGCAGATCGATATTGAGAACATGCGACTATGGACGGACAAGCACGCAGCCTGCCGCTCTGCACGGCATAACGACACCGTATGCTGCCCGGTCTGCGGGCACGAAGTTCAAGTCAAAGACGCCGGGCGTGGCCGTAGTCAGTTGATAAACACGGCAGTGGTGGCGGTAACACAGCGAACACGGAACGGCGGTATATTGCTTTCTTTCGTTCGAGTGTATGAGGATTATACGCGCAACTATAAAGCCGCGCCGGAAAGGGGCACACTGCTGTACGCTGCATACTTCAATCTCGGCCAGCACTTTGTAGCCGAACAAACATACGGTGGAGGGCTGTACATAAGCATAAAGCAAAAGCCAACACTCCGACTGCCATGCACGGTGGAGCCGGTTAAGCTGGATCACAACAGCTGGAAATGTACAGAGGGAGAGGGAGCAAAGCTGCTTGGCTTTGAAGAGGCGCTGGAGAGGAGCAATCTGCGCTATCTTCCATGGGAAGCATACCACGAGTGTGCCCAGCAGCTTTATCGAAGCACAATAACAAACTATCCTGTTAACCTGCTTGGGTTACTTTATCAATACAGCCGGTACCCGGTGCTTACAGAGCGTCTAATAAAAGAGGGCAACGGTGACCTGGTAGCCGAACAAGTGGAGTGGGACTGCACAACCGGTATGGACTACAAGCAAGTGGTGCCATACAAGGCCATGCGACTAACCAAGCAGGAGTACCGCAAATTAAAAACGCAAGACAACATTTGCTGTTCAACACTCAAAGCAACCAAGGCATTGAAAAAATACGGCTGCAAAATGACAGATAAAAATATTCTCTTTTTTCTTGCTTTCCAATACACATGGAGTCAGCGAAAATGCTACAAGGCGCTTGATGTTTTGCGGCAGCACCTATCTCCGCAAAAGGCAATAAACTGGGTAAACCGGCAGGCAGCGGGAGGATATGGAACGCCAACAAATGTGCTGTCAGATTACAGCGACTATCTGGATCAGTGCAGGCGGTTGGGCCTGGATGTTAACCGTAAAGAGGTAGCCGTACCGCAGAACCTGCGAGATCTGCACCGGCAGTATTCCGAAGAATTGACTCACCGAGCCAACGAAAAGAAAGCAAAAGAGCAAGCCGAGCGGGCAAAGAAGTTAGCTAAGGATCTGCCAAAGCTGAAACGAAAATATACATACGCCAGCAGCGGACTGTTCATTCGGCCGGCCGAGGGGCCGGAGGATCTGCTAAAAGAGGGCTGTGCCCAACACAACTGTGTGTACTCCTGTTACACGGAACAATACCTTGACAGAAAGACGGATATACTTTTCGTCCGCAAGCAGTCGGACCCGGATCAATCCTATGTGACCGTTGAGTTCAAAAACGGCGCCGTTATTCAATGCAGAGCCGATCACAACCGACCTGCACCGCCGGATGTGCAGGAGTTTATGCAAGCCTGGCTTGCCTATCTAAAGTCAAACAGAAAAGCAAAAACAGTCAGTTAAGGAGGACTTATGGATAACCAAATCACTACAATGCAAGAAGTAACGCCCGCAACCCAGAAAGCCTACGACACCCACGCGAGGATCCTGGCCAACGGCCAGGTAATGGCCAGAGCACTGGTAGATGTGTGTCACGATCTTAAGACCATGCGGGATGAGGGCCTATACACGGAGCTGGGCTATGACACATTCGAAGAGTACGCCGAGCAAGCCTGCGGCATTAAGCAGCGGCAAGCCTATTCCTACATATCAGCCTATGAAAAGCTGGGTCAGAAGTATATGGCCGACCACGCCGACCTGGGGATCACCAAGCTGGAGCTGATCTCTCAAATCAGCAGTTACGAGCGGGAAGGGTTCACGGCGGATGTGGACCTGGAGAGCGCAACAGTCCGTGAACTGAAAGCTGAGGTGGAACGGTACAAGAAGCAGACGGAACAGCTAACCTTTGATCTTGGGCAGGCACAGAGCGAATTAAGCGAAGCACCGGAGCCGGTGGACACGGACGCACTCCGTTCTTCCATTGAGCAGGAAGTAAAATCCAAGTACAGCGCCCAGCTGGAAGAATTGCAGCAGCGGGCCGATGCAGCGCCGGACCCGGAGGCGATCCGAAAGGAAGCGGAAAGGGAAGCCGCAAAGGAATACAAAGCTAAGTTGGCAACGGCAAAGGCAGACGCCGAGAAGAAAGCCAAAGCCGCTGTAGAAAAGCTGGAGCAGGAAAAGGCAGACCTGAAACGGCAGTTGGACAGCAGTGCCACCAAACTGGACGCCGCTGTTCGGCAAGCCAAGGCAGCGGGTGCAGACACGGATGTAGCCGCCTGCCGGGTGTACTTCACCGAGCTGCAACAAACCGCCGCAAAGGTACAGGAACTGATCGGCAAGATCAATGCCAAGGATCCGGCCACCGGAGCCAAGCTCTCCGCCGCCGTTATTTCCGTTTTGCAGTCGACTGCAAAGAATTTGGAGGTGGCACAATGACCTGCGAGCAATGTTACCACTGCGATGTGTGTTTTCGCCGCATGACCGTTTACGGCCCATACGCCCTAATGGGAATGAACCATGACCACATGGAAGAGTGGTGCACCAAATGTAAGCCAAAGACACAGATCATAGAACTGTCAACGCAAATTCCACAGTCGCTTCATGATGAACTGGCAAGGTACTGTACGGAAATAGCATACGATGAGGAGCGACAAGCATGAAAATGATTAGAAAGCACCTGTGGAATAAGAAAAGAACAGAAACGCTCAAGGTGGCAGACCTGCAAGGCTACCTTGCCCAGTTTGAGCCGTCCGCAGAAGTTCAGCTCGGTGTTGTCCAAATGAGAGGTGCCGCAATGTGGCACCTGCCCGATTTGGGTAAACTTAAAATCTGTGCTAATTGATGTTCAAGAGGTGAAAGAATGAACATCCAACTGGACAAGCTGGCAGAAACAGAACGCGGCGCCGGCGGTTTCGGGAGTACAGGGAGGTGAGCAGGATGTGTATAGCAGCACAAATCATTCTTGTGGCCGGGGCGGTCATTGTTGCATTTTTCGGCGTGATCGGCTTTGGTCCGAACTTTAAGAAATGAGCGGAATAAAAAGCAGGAGGAAAAATGACGAACAACGAAAAGAAGGAATGGCTGCAACGCTATCGGGAGTGCTGGGCGGAGGTTGAGATTACACAACAGGAGATCGAAGAACTGAACAGCCGGGCGCAAAAGATCACGGCTTCCCTCTCTCCCACGCCGGGAGGCGGGCAGCGGGCAGATTTTACCTTGACGGTAGATCGCATTATAGAACTGAAAGAGAAGCTGGACCAACAAGTCCGGCTTGCTCTGTTGCAGCGGGCAGAAATTGAGACTGCTATTGAGCAGGTACGCAGCCCATTGCACCGGCGTGTGTTGCGTCGGCGGTATTTGAACGGTGACACTTTTGAGAAGATTGCCGTAGACGAAGATATTACATACAATCACCTGGTCTCTCGCATTCACCCGCAGTCCCTGGATATGCTGGAATGTGAAAAATAAAAAACCACTATGCAATGCATGTTGATGTTATAGTATGCAGGTTGCCGTCTGTGTTATAGTATAAACTGCCAAACAGATTGAAAGAGCGCTCCAAACGGTGCGCTCTTTGGCTTTTGCTTTTGTGCTTTTCCTTTCTTAAATGCGGTTACTACGAGGCCCATTTTCAGATGTGCTATAATTATGGTGAGCAGAAAGGGGGGAAAACAAATACATGTGTAAACGCTCTAAAAAACCTTTAGGCAAGCAGCAGAAGAAGAAACGGAAAAATCGTAAAGTTCGAGAGTATGAAAAGATCAAGATGGAACTGACTAACCTTTCTCCGGCGGAACGCCGACGCGAACGCATTTTAGCAGAGGCCGAAGAGAAAACCGCGATAAACACTACTCCTTTGACGATTTCTGTAATATCGATGATATTTTCGTGGTTTGCAGTCTTTCAAAGTAAGATTTACGAAATCCTCAAAGATTGGTTTCAAACATTGCTCGAAGAATATTCAAATCATGCTGAAATAATTCAAAAGATACAACAGAAGATGAGTGACATTCAGAATAGTCATATTGAGATATTCGGCGTGGTTGTAGTTGCTTCAGCAATAGCAATAACAATTATACGGGTTCATCAGTTGCGTCTCGAGAAAGCAGCCCGCAAAAATAGAATTCGGCTCGAAATACTGGATGAATTTTTCCCAAATAGCAGACAGAAAAAATAACAGCATATAATCCGCAATTATTACAAAGGAGGTGAGCAGCGTGGGTAAAGAGACCTTAACACCTAAACAAAGGCTGTTCTGTTATGAATATGTGCTCGACCATAACGGGAAACGGTCTTACCAGGCTGCTTACCCGAATTGTAAGGCACCCGGGAGCGCAGAAAGCCAAGCAAGCCGATTGCTAAGAAATGATAAGGTAAAAAAATTTATCGCTGAGCTGGAAAAGCGAAAGCTGGACAAGTTGGATTTCACCGCAACGGATGTGCTGAACGCACTGTGCTCCATCGGGTTTGCAGAGACGGCAAAGCCGCCGAATACCTCTGATCGGGTGAAAGCCCTGGCAGAGCTTCTGCGTCACTTTGAATTGGCCCGAGGGCATGAAGATGAGCAGACGGACGATGGCTTTCTGGAGGCCTTGGAGCAGAAAGCGGGTGAACAGGCATGGGAAGAATAAGCACCTTTCATTTTCAGCCATTCTCCGCCAAGCAGCTCCAGGTGCTCACCTGGTGGTGCAAAACATCACCTGTGAGCGACAAAAACGGAATAATTGCAGACGGCGCTATACGATCCGGTAAGACGGTGAGTATGGCGCTTAGCTATATTCTGTGGGCTATGAGTACCTACAGCGGCATGAATTTTGCCATGTGCGGTAAGACGATCAGCTCCTTTCGCCGGAATGTGCTTTCTTTTCTGCCTGCAATGCTGCAAAGTCGCGGGTATCAGGTAAAATACAGCCGTAGCGACAATGTGCTTGTGGTGACGCGGGGTGGTACGGAAAACGCATTTTACATTTTCGGGGGCAAGGACGAAAGCAGCCAGGATCTGATCCAGGGTATGACTTTGGCCGGTGTGTTCTTTGACGAGGTGGCTTTAATGCCCCAGTCCTTTGTACAGCAGGCCACCGCCCGGTGTTCTGTCAGCGGCGCAAAATTCTGGTTTAACTGCAACCCGGATAACCCACATCACTGGTTTTATGAAGAATGGATCTTGCCGGAGAAGCGGCAAGAAAAGCGAATACTCTACCTCCACTTTACGATGGACGATAATTTGTCCTTAACTGAGGAGGTCAAAGCCCGGTACAGAACGATGTATGCGGGCGTTTTTTATGCCCGGTACATTCTGGGCGAATGGAAAGTGGCAGAGGGCCTGATCTACGATATGTTTGACGAAAGTCGGCACTGTATTCCGCTGCCGCCGGATAACGAACTGCAAGGTCCTGCCTATATCAGTGTGGACTACGGTACGCTAAACCCTACGGTGTTCCTGATGTGGCGCAAATACCACGGCAAATGGCTATGCACCAAGGAGTATTACTATTCCGGGCGAGAGAACCATAAACAAAGGACGGACGCAGAGTATGCGGACGAGATGATGGCCTTTATCGGCGATACGCCCTATACCTGCGTAGTGGTTGACCCTTCGGCGGCCTCTTTCATTACAGAGCTGCAAAGGCGGGGGCTAAAGGTGTTAAAGGCGGATAACGCGGTGCTGGATGGAATCCGTACCGTATGTACGCTATTGCAGCGGGCGGATCTGCTGTTTTGCAAGGACTGCACCCGCACCATTGCAGAGTTTTACGCCTACCGTTGGTATGACAAAGCGGCTCAGGCAGGCCGGGATGAGCCGGTCAAACAGGACGACCACGCTATGGACGCCATGCGCTATTTTGTAAGCACGGCGCTGGGGCGGATCGTAACAAGGAGGACTTGAATATGATACTTTACATGAACCGGCGGGATGTGCCGGAGGCGGAACAGGGCGTACTGTCGTCTGCCGTGATTGATTATGTGGTCGGTCGGGCACACGAATATGAGCGGCGCTGCCGTGCCCTCTATGGCCGATATATTGGCGTGCCGCAAATCCACCGAGGAGAGGACGAGAACGATGTGCGGGCGGAGGCTAACTATGCCAAGTACATTGTGGATATTATCCGTGGCTATTTTCTGAGCGAGCCGGTAAAGTATGACTGTAACGACAAGGACAAGAAAGACAGCCAGGCCAAGCTGTCCCTGGTGTCTACGGTGGAGGCCAAGCTGGATCGGGAAAGCGGTAACCTGATCCGGCACAATGCTGTGGACGAAAACAAAGACGGCCTGTGCGATCTGTGCGGCAAGGAAATTGACATTTCTGCCGTTATGGCTGCCTATCACAGTCAGAATATTGCTACGATAGATCAGCGGATTGGCAAGGCCATGGGCATATACGGTGAAAGCTGCGAGCTGCTATATGCCAGCACAGAGGAGCAACCACGCCCGCGATCCGCAGTGTATGCGCCGGATCAAATTGTCCTGGTGCAGGATGACACGGTGGAGCATAAGGATCTGTTTGCGCTGTGGTTTGAGCAGCGGGAACGCACAGATCGCAGCCGGTACTATGCGGTAACAGTCTATACGGCTACCCAGTATCAGCAGTACGAAAGCACATCGCTGGATAAAGAAAACTATGTGTACAACCCGGTGGGCGCGCCTGTGCCCCACTTCTTTGACGGTGTGCCGGTGGTGTGTTATGAGAACAACGAGGAGCGGCAGGGCGACTTTGAACAGGTGGCCAACTTGATTGACGCCAGAAACGAGCTGCTGTCTGATCGGCTTACAGATAAGCGCAAATTTGTTAATTCCATCTTGGCAGCATTCGGCGCGGTTCTGCCCCAGGACACCATGGAGGCAGCCAAGCGAGACCGGCTCATTGACGGCATTCCGCAGGACGCCCGGTTGGAATACATACAAAAGACCTTTGACGAAAACTCCATGAAGGTGCTGGACGATACCTTGGTATCGGATATTCACAAGATGACCCTAACCCCGGATATGACAGACCAGGCCTTTGCCGGTAATGCCAGCGGCGTGGCGTTAAAGCTCAAGCTGCTTGCCCTGCACCTGCTGGTAAAAAGCAAGATGAGCGCCATGGAGGCGGGGCTGAAAAAGCGCTGGACCTTATACAACAACTGGCTGGCCCATAACGGTATAGACCCGGTGTCCGTAGATGATGTGGATATGGTGTTTACTGTGGCGCTGCCCATTGATGAGGCGCAGATTGTCTCTATGGTGTGCACCTTGAAGAATGCCGGGCTGGTGGACGATCAGACCCTGCTGTCCCTGCTATGGTTCGTTAAGGACCCGGCGGAAGCTGTGGAGAACATGAAACAGCAAAAGCAGGAGAACCAGCAGCAGTATATGGACAGCTTTGCCGCCAAGGCGGAGGACAAAGCTGATGAAAAGGGACAGTCGGCAGATCAGGAACAGCAAGACAAAGAAAAGGACACTTAACCTATGAAAGCAGCAGAGTATTGGAAAAGGCGAACGGTTGACCTGGAACACCTGCTGCAAGTGCGCACCACTGCCACCATGGTGGAAGTCAACCGTATGTATGCCCAGGGTGTGGATCAGATCAACGCACAAATTGAGCGTATTCTCCGCCGGTATGTAAAGAACGGCCAAATCAGCCAAGCCTATGCCTTGCAGCTGCTCAGCGCAGGACAAACCGCACAGGAGCGGGAGCGGCTGCTGGAACAGCTGCAGAAGACCAAGGAGCCACAGGCACGGCGGGAGTTGATCGCTATGCTGGACGCACCGGCCTATGCGGACCGTATCAGCCGTTTGCAGGCTTTACAGAACGCTATTCGTGCGGAAGCCGTAGCCATGGGCGTGCGGGAGGAACGGCTGGCGAAAGCGCGACTGACAGATACACTCAAACAAGCATACTACCGCACTATATTTAACGACCAAAAGCGCAACGGCCTATATGACTTCAACCTGATCAGCGACCGCCGTGTGCAGGCTGCGCTTACCCATAAGTGGAGCGGGAAGAATTATTCTGACCGTATATGGAACAATAACGCTGCTTTTTGCAAGCGCCTGCAACGCACCATTGAGGTGGGCTGCATGACCGGCATGACCCTGCACGATATGGAGGAGCGGTTGCTGGAGGACTGCATAGGTGCAGACAGCGACAGCGGGCAACGCTATTGCGCCAGCCGCCTGATCCGTACAGAGGTCAATCACTTCTCCAATCAGGGCTTTTTAGAGGGCTATAAAGCAGCGGGCATTATCCGGTATCGGTTTATGGCCACTCTGGATTTGCGCACCTCCGCCATCTGCCGTCAGCTGGATGGCAAGACCTTTTTGGTGGAAGAGGCAAAAGCAGGCGAGAACCTGCCGCCTATGCACCCTTTCTGCCGCAGTATTACCGTGCCGGTGACCAATAACCGCACAGGCACCCGCTGGGCCAGGGATCCGGTAACCGGCAAGTCCATGACCGTACCGGCAGATATGACCTATAGCAAGTGGTATGAGAAATATGTGGAGAAAAAGGGCGGTGTTATCCGTGGTGCCCATTCTCCAAAGGATAAGGATGACAACCAATTAAAGCCTGGGAAACCGGTTCATTTGGGGCGTATCAATCTTAATTCAGAGGCAGAACGCAATGCTTATGTGGACCGTTTCATTGATGAGTACGGAAATGCCGAATATGAATACATGCTGGTGGTGGATAGCAAGGGGGATGTGTCCTTACTAACCAGCAAACTCCCTGACATGATCGATATGACAGATGTTGATATTACGATGAAAGGGAGCTATAATATACATAACCACCCGGCAGCAGAAACACAATTCTCGTTTAGTGATGATATGGATGTTCCATATATGCTTGATGATGGCACGAAGATTATGGAGGCATTCGACTACAAATACCGCTATCGCTTAGAGCAGATGGACGGTGTGACAAAGGAGCAGTGGGTGGAGGCAAGGTCACAGGCTGAAGAAAATGTGTTGTCAATTATGCAGGATAGAGGGCTTGATTTATCAGATTATGAAGAGTATGCAAAGCATATACTCATAGAAGAGTCTTGCCGCATTTTAGGGAAAGGGGTGTACACAAGATGGAAAAGATAAAACTCTACGATACTGAAAAAGAAGAACTTTTGGCGCTTGGAAGAGAATATTCTGTTCGTAGAGAGAAAATCCTCAAAGAGTGGGAGAAAGAATTGAAAAAAGGGTATCGCTATGAACGGTGCAATACACCGGAAATGCGTGCTCTGGAAGCCGAGGTTAAACGCCGGTATGGTGAAATACTGGAAAAGTACAAGGCGCTCCGTGCAGAGCAAGCACAAGATCAATAATCCACAGAAAGCAGAGTTGCAGATTGCGACCCTGCTCTTTTTATACCCATTTTCAGGCTATGCCTGTGGGAATATATCATTTAACGAACCGGCAGCGTACGGTTTGGGAAAGGAGTCAGCAATGACAAAACACAATGCCGAGATGGAAAACAGCAGAGAACAGAGCCGGGTGTGCGCACGCCTGCCGCTGAACCTCCAGCTGTTTGCCGAAGATACCGGCGAAAATGGAGCAGACACCAACACAGAGGGGGCAGCGGGCGACACCGGCGCCAACTCCGATGGGGGCAACGACACTCCAACATTTGACGACCTGCTGAAAGACAAAAAATTCCAAAGTGAATTTGACAGCAGGGTCAGTAAGGCGCTTGCCACGGCCAGAGCCAAGTGGGAAGAAAGCGCCAAAGAGCAGGCGGACGAAGCCAAAAAGCTCTCCAGTATGAACAAAGAGGAGCGAGAGCGGTATAATCTGGCCAAGGATCGCCAGGCATTTGAACAGGAAAAGGCAGCCTTTGCCAAGAAGCAGCTGGAAACGGCTGTTGCGGCTGAGCTGCTCCAGCGCAAGCTGCCTGCGCAGTTTGCCGCATTCCTGACCGGGAATGACGCCACCGCCTCGCAAAAGAACCTGGAGACTTTTGACGCCGCATTTCAAGAGGCAGTACAGGCCGCCACAACCGCCAACCTGCGGGGCAAGGACTTGCCGCCGGCAGGTAGGGAAGCAGCGGGCGACAATGTACCGCCCACAGACTTCCGCGCTTATGAGGCGTGGAGAAAAAATAACGGCTAATAGGAGGAATAAGAAATGCCGAACACGATTTTAACCCCCAATGTCATTGCCAACGAGGCACTGATGGTACTGAAAAACAACCTGGTGATGGCCAACCTGGTGCACCGGGACTATGAAAAAGAATTTGTTAAGGTTGGCGATACGGTAACCGCACGCCGTCCCAGCAAATTTGCAGCCAAGAACTTTACCGGCGCAGTGGATCCCCAGGAGCTGAACGAAGGCGGCGTGCCTGTAAAGATGGACCGTCTGCGTGATGTGACTGTACAGATCACCTCTAAGGAGATGAGCCTGGACCTGCGGGACTTCTCTGCACAGGTGATTGAGCCGGCCATGCTGGCCATTGCCAACGCTGTGGACGCCGATGTGCTGGCCACCGCCGTAGAGGGCGCAGGTCGCACCGTGACCGCTTCCGGCGAGGACGCAGCAAAGCCCATTAAGGATATTGCCAAGGTGGGCAGCCTGCTGGACTTTGCCGGTGTGCCGGTGCAAAACCGCCGCCTGGTACTGAACCCCTCTCACAAGGTGCTCTATGCAATGGACGATAATATGTCCAAGGTATCCTATGCCGGCGACGGCACCGCCTTGCGTGAGGCAGAGCTGGGCAAGGTGTACACCATGGATACCTATATGAGCCAGAATGCACCGTATCCCTTCGGTTATTTGGATAATGCCATAGGCACTGCCAAGTCCTTTAAGGTCAGCGGTACTGCAGGTGCCAGCACTGTGGCGCTGTCTTCTGTGACTGCCGCCTCTGCGACCGTGAAGAAGGGCGACTGCTTTATTGTGGACGGCTATGTGTATCACTTTGCAGCAGATGCAACGGCCTCCAGCGGTGCGATCGCCAGCGTAGCTATTGACCAGCCGCTCCATGCCGCGCTGACCAACAAAGACGCCACGGTGATTTCTGCACCCACTTCCATTGGCTTCCACCGCAACGGCGTGGCGCTGGTGACCCGTCCTATGGATCTGCCTATGGGCAACCAGAATGCCTATGTTGCCTCTGCTGATGGCCTGGGTGTGCGTGTGGTCTTTGACTACGACAGCACCCACAAGATCGACACTGTGTCCTTTGATGTTCTGTACGGCGTGACTACGCTGGACAAGGATATGATCGTCAAGGTGCAGGGCTAAGCCCGGGGAGGTACAAATGGAAAAGGTAACCGTTGTAAGCGGTAAAAGCGAAGTGGTCATTGACCGCAACTGCCTGGAGGCATACTTGAATGCCGGTTGGAAACTGCCGGAGAAAAAAGAAAACATGAAACAGGGCGCCAAATAAGGCGCCTTTTCTTATGGGGTGATATGTTTTGACAGAAGAAACAAAAAACAAGGCTCTGCGGCTGCTGCAATCTGCTGCCGGGCGATATGACGAGCTGTGCACTGCCTGGTATGCGCATGCCGGCACAGAGTTGGACCTGCAGCTGTTCTTGGATATGGCCGAGGACGATTGCTTGGCGTATCTTGGTGCCCGCACCTTGCCGCTTGCCGTGACGGCGACCACGCTGTCCAAAATCGCCTATATACACCTAAACGGCTTCTTACAGGAGCAGGACTACGGTGTGAAAAGCGCTTCTTACACAGAGGGAAGCGTGTCCAAGAGCGAGACCTATACCACCCCTGCGGAGCGCGAGGCGGCCGTTGCCGAGCTGCTGCAGCCGTACAACAGATACAGGGAGGTGCATACTGGTGAAGCTAAAAACGCCTAAGTCGTGGACTGTAAAATCAAGGATTTTTTCCGCAGTAACACAAAGAGACAGTACCTACGACTTTGAGCAGAGCACCTATACCGCTGTGCCAACTGTATTGTATTTGTGCTGGCAGCCGGTGTCTGCCGCCGCTCCCATAGAAGAACGCGGGCGGGTGCCGTCTGCCAGCTACCAGGCTGTGCTGTACAGCGATATGGCTGTGCAGCCTGGCGATTTGGTGCAGGTGGACGGTATCGGCTGGCTGGAGGTGGACAGCGTGCAGCATTTTCTGCACCATAGGCTGCTGACGGCCAACGCAACAGAAAGGAGGGCGCCGGTTGGAAACGCAGATTGAAAACCTGGGAGCCTATGCCTCTGCCATTGAGCAAAGCGCCAATAGACTGCTGAATCAGCTGGAACGGCAAATGCTGCAGGACGCAGAGGATATGGCCGGCCGTCAGCGCAGCAACTGCCCGGAGGACACCGGACTGCTGCGGGAGTCTATCGCCGCCTTTTGCGAGCGTGACGGTGATCGGGTGACCGCAGGCAGCCGTACCAATATGCAGTATGCGGCCTATGTGGAATTCGGAACCGGGCCTGTGGGTGACGAAAAGGGTACACCGCTGGACAGTGAGCTGGGTATTGTGCGCAAGCACGAGCCTTGGACTGCGTATATACCCGGCTACGGATTTCGCAGGTTGAAAGGTCGCTTGCCGGCGCTCTTTATGTATAACGGCATGCAGGAAATGCAGCCGGTGATTGCAGAGCATTATGGTACGGCTATACAGGAGGCGATCAAGTGAAAAACTACCGTGCAGTGATCCGGGATACCTTAAAATCCGTACAGTCGGACATTCCCTATGACATTAAGATGGCATTTCCGGAGAGCAAACCGGCAGGTAACCTGATCACATTTTATGAGATCACCAATACAGGCACGGAACTGGCGTGCGTAGATGTGATCGCCTATCAGGTGGATCTGTGGTTTATGACCTTGCCGGACCTGTTGGAATTGACGGAAAAGGTAGACGAGGCTTTGACCTCGCTGGGCCTGATCCGGCAATTTGCGTCCTCGGACGCGCTTTTACACGACCCCAGCGGTTATTTGCGCAAATCATTGCGTTACGGTCGTCGGGTAGACACAAGAACCAATCGATTGATTGATTAAGGAGGATTTTATATGAACGAAACAAAGCCGGAACGCGGCCTTGCGTCCAAAGGCATTGAGGTATATCCCAACTATACCGGCCCCACAGCCAAGTGCCTGAACTACGCCACCCAAATCGGTGATCTGACCAAGGGCGAACGGGAAGAACTGGACGCCACTTGCTATGACGATGATGTGGAACACAGCATTACCGGTATTCGCAAGAAAGCAGACGCCTTTGAGGTGACTTTTCTGTACAACGCAAAGGACGCCACATCGGATTATCGGGTGCTGGCAGCTTTGGAGGACGCCGGTGTGTCCGTACCCATTATGGTTAAGCTGCCGGACGGCACCAAGTTTAACAACTCTGGTGTGCCCAGCCTGACGATTAAGGGACCGGGCGTAAACAGCCTGGTGGAGGCTACTGTCTCTTACAAGCTGGACGGCGACTGGAGCAGAGAGTTCCCCGCCGCGTAAATCGACTATTCGGGAGGCGGGCGACTGCCTCCCCGCTTTTTAGGAGGAAATGACAATGAACGAATCCCATATTGTAACCAGAACATACGATTTGCAGCTGAATGGCGGCAAGACTGTGCACCTGCGTTTGACTGTAGCTGCTCAGCTGCGACTGAAAAATAAATTCAACGAGGACGCCCTGGATGTGATCCTCAGCGCTTCCAGTGATCCGGAGCGGCTCCTGGCTGTACTGGATGAGGCCCTGCATTTTAACGATGATCCCAACGGCGATCTGACCGGTGAGGCGTTGTATGACGCGCTGGTGGACAGCGGCGTTAGCGGCGTGGACGCATTTTCAAGCATTCTCTTTCAGCTGGCCAATGTGTCCGGTCTACTGAGCGATACGCAGGCCGAGAAGCTCTCCGCCGGCATTGAAAAGATGGTCAACGCTGCGTTTGACGGCGTGGAGAAGTCCACAGAGAGTGAGGACAAGCCGTCCACTTCCTTTCGGGAGTAATTACTGCACAACGGAGGATATGATCCTGGAGGCCAACGCTTATGGCTTGTCGTTCTCCGTTATTCTCGCCATGACCTATGGAGAACTAAAGCGTTACATCCTGTTCCATCGTGATTTTGAGAAAAGGCAGTATCAAAACCTGTCACAAATCGCTTATATCCAAGCCGGGGTTATCGCCGCTGCGGTTGCCGGGGAGGATGTGGGCGCAGTGTATGACCTTTTCCCATATTGGACAAAGGATGATGTGCTGGATATTCAAGCGGCCAAAGCAATGGCCTACTTTGATCAGTTTTAACGATTGAAAAACAAGAAAAGGAGGTGATTTTGTGGATCAGGAATTGGTAACACGATTTACTGCGGATATTAGCCAGTACAAAAAGAGCATGGCCTCTCTCCAAGCCGAGCTGAAGCAGCTGTCCGGCGTGACGGATAAAATTAAGACGGTGACTGCCAAGGCAATGTCTTCCGCCTCTTCTGATACAAGGAAGATGGGAAAGCAGGTGGATACGCTTATTAAGAGCCAAGAGCGCAATGTGCAGGCCGCTATGAGTAGTGCTGCGAAAATATCCGAGTATACGGCAAAAGCCAGACAGCTGAAAGATCAGCTGCACAGTCAGGACGAAACATACAAGCAGTTGTCCAGCCGCTTAAAAGAGGTAACAGCCACTTACCGGGCACAGCAGGAGTTTTTGAAGTCCTATAAGAACGGCATCGCCGGTGTAAGCAGTCAGTATCAGGAGATGGTAGACTGGATCCACAAAATGGAAACAGCGTCGACCAGCGGCATGACGATCAATCAGATTGAACAGCAGCGGGCGGCTATCAATCGTATAAAGAACGATTTAGAAGTCTTTGACAGCGAGCTGAAAGAGGTTGGCCTGAATCCGAATAATTTAAAAACGGATACGCTGGACAAGCTGAAAAATGAAATCCGCAAAACCTCTTCGCAGATTCTCAAAGCGAAGAGTGCAATGGCACAGACCACGGGACAGATCAACAAAACCAATGCGGATATAGCAACGGAAAGCAACCGCTTTTCCAACTTGAAATCGTCCATATCCAGAAATGCTCCTGCGCTTAAGAGTATGAGCAAGCAGCTCAAGCAAACCGGTGATGTTTCCGCAGCAGGGAAACTGAAAAAGGGCTTCTCCGGGTTAAAGGGCATATTTGGAAATATCGGATCTGCAGCGGGCGCCGCTTTCGGCAAGGTGCATAGTCACCTGAAAAATATGCGTGTTTCTTCCGGTACGGCCAGTAAGTCTCTGCTGAATGTGGTCAAGTCTATCCGCCGCATAGGCGTGGTATCGCTGGGGCTGAAAGTGTGTAAAAACATTTTCGGTGAGCTGCGTTCGGTAATCACCGGTTATTTAAGTCAGAATGAGGCCCTGAATAACCGTGTGGAAGCCTTAAAAAATGCCTTTGCAAAAGCTTTGGCACCGGCCATCAATGTGGTTGTGGGGCTGTTTGAAAAGCTCATGCCCTATGCCATGAGTGTGGCTAATGCCATCAGCGGCTTGCTTTCTTCTGTGGGGATCGCTTCGCAAGTAAATGCCACAGCCACCGCTGTGGGCAAGACCACAAAAGAGACGAAAAAGCTGTCTCAAGCGCAGAAAGAACTGTACGGATTTGACCAAATCACTAAGGTTAGTGATGATCAGCAAGACAGTAGTTCGTCCGGTGCGTCTACAGCCAATACGCCGGCAGCGTCCGACCAGTTCTCCGCTTATTTGGAGAAAATCAAGAACCTGTGGAAAAGCTGCGACTTTGAGGGAATCGGCGAACAAATCGCCGGTTCTTGTAATAAGATTATTAGCAAGATCAATGCACTGGACTGGAAAGGCATACAGGACAAAGTCAACGGCGCTGTCTGCGGTATTGCCAAGAGCCTAAACGGCTTCATCCGTGACTTCGACTGGGAGGGTGCCGGACAAATTGTTGGTAACGGTGTGAACACCGTCTTTGGTGCACTGGACACCTTCCTGACCACATTCGATTTTGCAGCTCTTGGCGCAGGCTTTTCTAAAAACCTGAACGGTATATTCAACACCATTGACTGGGGACAGGTGGCAAAGACTCTGTCCGATGCAATCAGCGGTGTATTCAAGGCCATTGCAGGCTTTCTGGAAAATTTGGACTGGCGAGGGCTGGCTACGGCGCTGGAAAACTTCATAGGCGGTATTGATTTTGGTGGAATGGCAAGCGCTCTGTTTGAATCGCTTGGTGCAGCTTTAGGCGGCCTGTGTGCATTCCTGGGACAGCTTATCTCTGACGCTGTGTCCGGTATACAGTCCTATTTTGGCGACAAGATCAAAGAAGCCGGCGGCAATGTGGCCCAGGGCATTTGGGACGGCATCATTGACGGCATTGGAGATGCATGGAAGTGGGTTAAGGAACACATTTTCCAACCGTTTATCAATGGTTTCCAAAAAGCGTTTGAGATCAAATCGCCGTCTAAGGTTATGAAAAAGCAGGGCGGCTTTATTTCCCAAGGTCTGTTTGACGGTATCGGCGATCTGTGGAAAAAGGTCAGCCAAAAATTCAAAGGATTTAAGGACGGCGTTGTTAATTTCTTTACCGGGAAAAATGGCGTTGTATCAAAAGTCACCGGCCTTGGCGGTAAGATCGTGACCGGCTTAAAGAACGGCCTGAAGAATTTGAAAGCCACCTTTACCAATGCGTTCAAAGGCCCCTTAAACGGTGTGATCAAACTGGTCAACAATATGGTTGGCAAGATCAATGACAAGCTGCTGATTAGCGTTGGCAGCACACTGTCTAATGTGCTTAGCGCCCTGGGCGTGAGCGTGACCAACGGCCAGTACCAGTTGTTTTCTATACCCACTATCCCAGAGCTGGAAAAGGGCGGCGTGCTGAAAAAAGGCCAGGTCGGTCTGCTGGAAGGTAAAGGTGCCGAGGCTGTTGTGCCTTTGGAGCGAAACACCCAGTGGATCAGCAAGGTAGCCGCAATGATGGTACAAATGCTGGGTAGCAGCGGGCAGGCGGTCAATGTAACAATCCCGGTATATGTGGGCGGTAAGCATTTAAGCACGGTGGTGCTGGACGATGTGAACCAAACAGAAAAGAAAGGCCGTGACCCGGTTACGGCCACAGCGTAAGGAGGGACGGTATGCCACTATATATTGACGGCACAAAAATGCCAAACCCATCATTCAATGCCATATCCTGTTCAGATGAAAAGGTGTGGTCCTCTAACACGGGCCGCTCCAAGTCGGCTTATATGAACGGCAGTATCGTTCAGGTCAAAAAAACAAGGCAGTTGTCCTTTCCGCCCTTGACCCGGGCGGAATTGGACAAGCTAAACGGCGTGATCAACAATGCGAGTAAGCCCTGGCATTCCATTAAACTGGAGGATACTTCCGGGAATACGGTGTTTTCGTTCAACTGCTACTTTGGTACGCCCAGTTGGACAGCCTATTCCGGTGCCAGGGATTGCCGGTATTTCATCAACTACAAAGTAGACGCCATCGAGCGCTAAAGGAGTATTTTATGTACAAGACAAGCACAGCTTTTAACCAGGCCATCAAAAACGGGGAACGAATCTATGTGAAGGTTAAATGTGGCAATTTCATTTTTGGCTACAACGATGAGACGGATCCTACAAGCCCAAATGAGCAAAATAACATTATGGAGCTGAATATTGACCGCAGTATCAGCCATGACGATTACGCGCTGGCAAAGTCCTACGCTTGTGGGTGTAACTGCGTTCTGTGGGCTGTGCCTGCCGGTGCCGTGCTTCGCGGGCAGAAAACCGTGGTGTACTTTGGCTGTATGGTCAACGGTGCAGTGGAGTGGGTGCCAATGGGCGTGTTTTATCCGGAAAAGGTCACTCGGTCCGGCGAATGTACCACTTTGGAAATGTACGACCACATGTATGATCTTTCTATGCCGTATTCTGCCGCCATCAGCGGTCAGCAGACCCCTTTGGCAATCTTAAAAGACCTGGCACGCCAGGGTAACTTTGAGTTGGCTGCCGGCGTGGAGAGCAAGGTCTCCGGCTTTGGCACGGTAGATGTTTCTTTGCTCTGCGGTACGGAAACAGATGATGATGGCAAGCAGCAGGTCACTGCCTATAATGTGAATGATGCCATCGGTTATGTGGCTGGGTTCTGCGGCTGTGCTGCCGTCTTTGATCGAGAAGGCAAGTTGCGAGTAGATACTTTCGCCCAGGTATATGATGGTACGGCAGAATACGCGGTGACAGATGACACGGTCACAGAGGTTTCACTGGCAGAGACGGACAAAACCTACCTGGGGATCAGTTGCAACAATGGGAATAAGAATATTCTTGCACCAGATAGTCTGTCGGTCAACAGCGAGGTGCTGTATTTCGACAACCCACTGATCACCACCCAGGCCCAAGCGGAAAAAGTATTTGGTGCTGTATCTGATATGATCTACATAGATGATGGCGACCAGGGTGAGACTGTATTTGACCTGGGCATACAGTACCGACCGGGAAGTATGACATTGCTCACGGCCAATCCGGCGTTGGATAGTTTCGATGTGATCACTTACCGGGACGATACCGGCGATCACCATATCCCCTTGATGGGTGTGGAGTATGATTATGATGGCTCCGTCACTATGGATGTGGCCGCCCATGCCCGTTCAGAACAGGAGGGCAGCTCTGCCGGAAGCATTCTTTCTCGCATGATCTCTAAGGCTATGCAGCAGGTCACAGCGCCGTTGGCGCAGCGCATTCAGGACGCCACGGATTCTATCACGAACGCAGTGGGCGGTTACGCTGCTTTGATCGACCGAGACGGCGATGGTGTGTCAGACGCGCTTTATATCGGAGAGTACCCGGCAGCGGAGGGCAAGACCAAAGGACGCTGCCTGCTGCTGAATAAGAACGGCATGGCTGTTTCTACCACCGGACTGCAAGGCCCCTTTAAGGACTTTGCGGTGTACTACAACAAAAAAACCAACCAGTATTACCTGAATGCTACGGACATTTCAGCCGGTAGGCTCTCCGGTATTGAGATCCTTGCGGATAAAGGCACGATCGCCGGGTGGAACATAGACGAAAACGCTTTGTATTGCGATGCAAAAAGCGGTACTACTACCTATCGTGCAATGCTGAATAAATACGGTAATATCATCGCCACTAATGCTGCTTTCGCTATCCGCGTAACAGATAGCAGTGACAATTCGACCAAGTGGCCAATTGTGTTGCGTTATAACGGACAATTGATTGCAAGTAATGTGGATATAACCGGCAAGATCGTTGCAAGTTCTGGATCTATTGGTATTTGGAATATCAACGATAGTGGCTGTCTGTATAAAGAAGTGGGGCAGTTTAGGACGATATTGGCGCCAGCTGGTAGTTACGGGGATAATTCATTTCGCATTCAGCTCAAGGAAAAAAATGCTTGGGGTGACCGAGTGCTTATCAAAAACAACGGAGACGCGCTATTCAGAATGATCGATGTGTCTTCAATTGATGTTGGCGGTGCTATGTATTTGTCTGGTACTAAAAAAATTGTTTTTGGCAGCGGGTCTGATGGGGAAAAATCACGCATTGATTACGCCATTAGCAGCGTTAATGGAAGTTCCGGTACGCGGCTGAACATCAGAAGTCATAATAGCGGATTGTTAGTTGATAGCGGAACGGCGGTAACACATTTTCGCAATGATCATGCGAATTTTTATAGTCCGGTTTATTTTAAGGATACTGCTTATACTTCCAGCGGTTCTACTGTTACTTCCGATGAAAGACTGAAGCAGTCTATATCTTCTATTAGTGACGATGAAAGATACACTCGGTTTTTCAGTTTATTAAGACCAGTTTCATTCAAGTATGCCAATGGGACATCTGGTCGAACACACATGGGTTTAGTTGCGCAATCTGTCAAAATGGCACTGAAAAAAGCCGGGTTCGAAACGCAAGAAATAGCCGCCTATGTTCAATATAAACAGGATGAGACGGACAGTATAAAAACCGATGATGGAACTGTTTGCGCACTGCGCTATGAAGAATTTACTGCGTTGAATGTGGCCATGATTCAAAAACAGCAATGCGAAATTGAGGCGTTGAAGCGTGAGATGGCAGAATTAAAAGCATTACTCAAATGATCCACAAAAAAAGCGGCTGTTCCGCACAGGAACAGCCGCTTTAGAGCTATTAGTCAATATATATTCTTGGAGTGGATTTATCGCCCTTTTTGAAATAGAAATGCCTGCCGCTTTCATCGACATATATTTCTTCTAACGGATCGTCTCGAGAAGAAGCTGTGTCCCAGTAATATCCATCGTCAGAAGGTATGGGATCAAAGTGCGCGTCAGCAGGACGCTTCGGCACCGTTGATTCGATTGTTTCTCTTATTGCGTCTGGGGCTACTGTGCCATTCCTTTCGGTGCGATACACTACTTGCGGTTGCGTGGTAGTATGCTTCTTCTTTTTCTTCTTAGTGGTTGTGGGCTTTGTAGTTGTTGTGGTTGCGGTCGCCTCTGTGGCTGCTGGTTCTGTAGTAATCTCTGTGGGCTGTGTAGTAACACCAGCCAGTGCACTGGATACAGCGTGATCTACCAGACTGGCTGTCTCCTGATCATGCACTCGATCATAGTGCACCCACACACCGATACCGACCCCCACCGCCACTACAACGGTCACAACAAGGATCCACACTTTGGCCTTAGACTTCATCTTCATCTCTCCTTTCACTCCCCACCATACCACACTTCCCCGCAGATTGCAAGAAAACAGGAGGTGATTCCCATGTAAAATACAAATTGCAGTCAACTACAAACGGCGGCTTAGGCACGCTGTTTTTTTATGTCAAAAAGGAGGATTTTATGCAGACATTAAATATTAAGGTCACCCAGCAGGCGGTGATCTTACAAAACAAAGATCCGGTGACAGCTGAGAATGTCAATCAGATTCGCTGTGTGGCAGAGCTGGACCCGGCATACGCCGATCTGGTCGTGCGGGTGTGCATGAACGGCCAGTTTGCCACTGTGGTGGATGGACAGTGTTTCGCCCCGCCGCTGCAAGAGGGAATGTGCCGCCTGGGCGTTTACGGCTATGCTGTGGATGGCAAGCAGTTGGTGCAGCGTATAAGCCCGGAGCCGTGCGTATTTTATGTGCGCCCGGGTTCTTATGACGCGGCGGCTATGGAGGCAGACACGCCTGATCCAACGGAGTTGGAGTCTTATTACGCCAAGGTGCAGGCTCTGCTCAAGGATATTGGTAAGGGTGTGAATGGCACCACTTATACGCCCAGCGTGTCCGCAGCGGGCGAGATCAGCTGGACCAATGACGGCGGGAAAGACAACCCGGAACCGGTGAACATTAAAGGCCCCAAGGGCGATACAGGTCCACAGGGCGCTCCTGGTAAAGATGGAGAGCGAGGACCGCAGGGCGAACCGGGAAAAGATGGTGCAGTGGGCCCACAGGGTGTTCCTGGCACGGACGGCAAAGACGGAGCGCCAGGCGCAGATGGTGCGCCCGGTAAAGATGGTACGGACGGTCGCGGTATCAATACCGCGTGGGTGAATGACAATGGAGAGCTGCAACTGGAGTATTCTGACGGCGAAGAGGATAACTTGGGTAATGTTAAGGGACCGCGTGGTGCAAAGGGCGTAAAGGGCGACACCGGTGCACAAGGACCTGCCGGTGCGGATGGCATTGGTATCACCGATGCACAAATCACAGAAGCCGGAGAGCTACAGATCACTTACACAGACGGTACGACTGTACTTCTGGGTGAGGTCGTAGGCCCCAAGGGCGATACAGGTGCCGCAGGCAAAGACGGCGTGAACGGTAATGATGGTGCCAAAGGCGACAAGGGAGATAAGGGGGATCCCGGTGAACCCGGCGCATCTGGTGTTGAAACCTGGGAGATCGTGTTCACAAAAACATTCGATGAAGACACCACGGCCAACCAGCAGTGGGACCTTGCCAATCCCTGCCGCAAGATCAGACTGCGCATGGCGGTGGCGGGCAGTGCTTCTAATTCAGCGGCCGGTGATACCACTGTGTATCTGAATTCCTACACCTCCAAGTGCTTCCTGCCGAATGTGTTCCGGTATGAGACGGACGCGGCGAAAGGCTCTCTTGCGGTGGCGGAAGTTGATATCACCGGCAACATGGTGCGCGTGCAAACGAATAAGACGAACATATCCAGTAACTTCAACGCGACCAATGTCCTGGCAGGGAACGCAATATGGAACGCAAGCGGGATCACCTTCAACATTATGAGAGATGTGGAAAACCATGGTGCGATCAAAGCCCTGTCGTTTCCAACGAACGGCAAGACGATTGGCAGCGGCACACAAGTTGAAATACTGGGGGTGGCAAAATGAGCATTGAAACAGAAAGCCGCATTGCGTTTTTAAAGTCCGAGTTGGCGGAGACGGATTACCTCTGTCTGAAGTACACGGACGGCGCTTTGTCTGAGGATGAATATGCGCCGATCCGCAAGCAGCGGGCAGCATACCGGGCAGAGATCAACGCCCTGCAAGGGGGTGAGACCGATGTATAGCGCATTCGTCACGGCCGCCCTGACCGCTGCCGTGTCAACGGTGGTGGGCAGCGCCGTGTCCGCTGTGATTGCTTCATTGATTGCAAGAAAAAAGAGCAAAAAAGCAATTGACGAAGTCACCACAGCCCGGTACATAGCCATCGAAAACGGCTTGCAGTCCATTTTGCGCGCCGAGATCATACGGCAGCACGACAAGCACACAGAGCGGGGCTACTGCCCCCTGTACGCCAAGGAAGCCATGGTCAAGGTGTATGACGCATACCACGCCCTGGGCGGCAATGGTATGATGACCAGATTTTATAATGAGATTATTGCGCTCCCGGAGGAGCCACAAAAGGAGGATTAACTATGAAAGTAAACGCAGGAACCATTGCGAGAACCGCTGTGCTGGCGGTATCGCTGCTGAATGTACTCTTGAATGCCTTTGGCAAGAACCCGCTTCCGTTCAGCGATGATGAAGTCTACACCACTGTGTCAACAGTGGTAGCCGTGGTGGCTTCCCTGGCCGCATGGTGGAAGAACAACAGCTTTACAAAAGCTGCTTTGAAAGCAGATGAGACGCTGGCGCTGGAACGGACGGAGACAGCAGAGAGCGAGGCTGTACACCATGAGTAAGCTGTATTACTGCCGGCAGACAACCGAAAAATGTAAAAGCATTCGCTATCCAAGTAAGCCCCATCCGTACAAGTATGGAACCTCCGGCTGCATTTACACCAGCGGCTGCGGGGTATGCGCAAGCCTTATGGTGCTCCATAACTTCGGCTTTACCGGCTTGGATACGGCAGCCTGGACACAGAAGTGCCTACTGATGGGCGCACGGTCCGCAGATGGCACCGATATGGACACGGTGGCAGTGTACCTGGAGAAGCATTACTCCATCGTAAGCAAGCGGGCAAAGACCGTTGCTGACCTGAAGAACCACCTGAAAGCCGGTGGCAAAGCTATAGTGTGCGTCAGTGGTGGCGGCAAACAGCTGTTCTCCAACGGCGGCCACTATGTGTATGTGGGCGGACTGGACAAGAGCGGTAACCTGATCGTGCTGGATCCCTACTGGTACGACGGTAAGTTTACCTTGACGACCAACCGCCGGAAGTACACAAAGGTCAAGAATGGCCGGGAGGTGTATGTGCAGCCTGCGGCGCTTGCCTCTGATTTGAGCGGCATTTGGCTGTTCACCAACGCCAAAGGCGGCAAGGCGGTGTATGCGGAAAGCGATGTCAACTACAAAAAGGCGGCGCCCAAGGCACCGACGGTTAAGCCGGGTACATACATCACCACCGCAGTGCGGGGAATTTACAAGGGCGCAGGTGCTGCTGCCGGACGCAAGAAGGTCAAGGATCTGACCACGGACGGCCGGCGACACGCAACCAGCAGCAAGTCGAAAGCAGACGCTATGTTCCGGGCAGGCACCACCATCACCGTGCTGGAGACAAAGCTGCTCTCCACCGGCAACCTGTGGGCGCGCTGCCCCTCCGGCTGGCTGTGTGTATGGGAAAAGGATATTGACCGTAAATTCATCAAGTAAAGCAGAAAGCCCACCGAGTAATCGGTGGGCTTCTTTTGTTTTTTATCAAAAAATATGACAAAAAGATAAAAAAATTCATGTTTTTATTGAATTTCACATACTCTTATGATAGAATGCAACTGCAAATTAGTTGCAAAGAGGTGGGAAAGATTGAGCCAGTTTGAAAAGCTCTGGGAACGGTTTTTGTTAGTTCCAAGTGATTTTACCTATGAGGAATTAAGAAAAATCATGAAACATTACGGTTATAGTGAGAATAATAAAGGGAAAACATCTGGTTCTCGAGTAGGATTTATAAAGAGGGATGATGTAGAAAAAACGACAATATTTCTTCACAAACCTCATGGATCCGATGCGTATGTTAGAAAAGCTGCGATTAGAAGCATAATTGCTGCTATGGAAAGGAATGGTGATATTAAATGAGCAATGTTATTCAGTACAAAGGGTATTTTACGAATGTGGAATATAGCCAAGAAGACCAAATCCTTTTCGGCAAAATAGAGGGCATTCGTGATTTAGTCACATTTGAGTGCGAAAACGCAGGCGAGGTGGAACAAGCTTTCAAAGAGGCGGTGGACGATTATTTGGAATTTTGCGAAGAGGAGGGCAAAGATCCAAACAAAAGCTTTAGCGGCTCATTCAATGTAAGAGTAAGTCCGGAATTGCACAGGGATATATGGGCGGCAGCAACCAAACGCGATATGACATTAAATGCGTATGTGAATGAGGCATTGCGAGCCTCATTGAAAAAAACGACTGATCCAATGGTTGTTTTTCTTGTCCCATCAAGGCTGTCTCGGACAGAGCATGCTCCACAATTTTCCATTGATAAAGATGCCTATAAATCAGGCGAAGATGGATTTTCTTATGGCATAAATAGAAATCTAATTACGAGCGGAGGGGTAAATCAATGAACTATAATTTGAAATTGCAAGCATACAAAATAAGTCAAATTGCAGTTGATACTAAGTTGATTAAGGATGGAAAAGAAGAATTGGCAATAGAGTGCTTTGTTTCACCCAAATTCCCATTGAATGGGGATGATGATACTCTACTGCTGGCTTTTAATGCGTCTGTGTATGAAAAGGATAAGAAGGACGCTGAAAAAATCGTAAGCGCAACTGCGGAATTTATTTATGAATGTAATATGCATCCGGAGGATACAAAAGAGCTAAGAGATTATATTCTTGATCATTGCCTTGATGAAATACAGGACATAGCTTTCGAGCATATTAACAGGATTTTTGAAGCTATGAACTTTACTGGGCTAAAAATAGAGGCAAGTGAGTAAGTTGCAATTTTTACCAAGTTCAATGAAAAACGCTTGACAACACATCTTCCTTTGTAGTATAACAAAAAACAAAGGAGGAATGAAAAATGATTGTGGAAGATACCAAAGATTTGGTTGAAACTGCGGACTATGTGATCATCGAAGCTGTTTTAGTGGATGATGGATTGCGTTACAAACAACTTTCTGTTGGCATTAAAGCCAAAAATGGTGACATTATCCGCATAATTCCAATATCGACAATGCTGATGTAAAAAAAGGCCGGGTAGTTCAGTAACTGCCCGGTCTTTTTCTATACCTCGCATTACCAAGTACTGCAACGAGTACTGCAACGCCAAAAGTTTTTTATTTTCTCTCATTTTTTACACAAGCGGAAATTTGGCTTAACTAAGCCAAAAATGGAAACAGGAAGAAATAAAGGACGGCTAAAAAAGCCGTCCTTTTTGGTCGAGGTGACAAGATTTGAACTTGCGACCCCCACGTCCCGAACGTGGTGCTCTACCAAACTGAGCCACACCTCGATTTATTGCTACAATAGGATAACACAAAATGCGCGCGGTTGCAAGTGTTTTTTACAGAAATTTGTTTTGCGACGGGTCATAGGTCATGCCGATGGCAGCCAACTGGGCCTCCAGCGCCGCCCGGTCCACCTGCAAGTCTGCACACAGAGCGTCCAGGCTGGGATAAAAATCCCGCAATTTGGTATTGATTACGCTAAACAAAATAAACGGGTCCTTGGGTAATGCAGCCATCTTTTTTGCCTCCCGGTGCAGATTTGATTTTAATTTACCATAAAAAGCGGGAGAATTCAAGAAAAATCCCGCCTTTTATATTGATTATTTTCTATTTATATGTCATAATAGGCTGTAATTTTATATCCGGCGCAAAACGGCGCGATCGCCCGTTGGCCGGAACAGTAGGTGAGATCATGACGGAAAATGAAAAAATCGCAGCGCTGCTCTTTCCCCATATTACAATGACCCCGGCGGATTACGAGGCCAAGTACCCGCCCCGGCAGCTGAAAGAGGGCGCCAGAGTCAGCCGCTTTTCGCCCAGTCCAACAGGCTTTTTGCACTTTGGCAATCTGTTTTCCTGCGCGGCGGCATACCGCACCGCCCGCTGCACCGACGGCGTATTCTATGTGCGGGTGGAAGATACGGATCAAAAGCGCAAGGTAGAGGGCGCGGTGGAGACCATGCTCTCTGCGCTGCAAATCTACGGCATTACACCGGACGAAGGCGTGATGGGCGACGGAAGCGAAAGCGGCGCCTACGGCCCTTACACCCAAAGTCTGCGCAAAGACATTTACCAGTGCTACGGCAAATTTCTGGTGGAGGAAGGGCTGGCTTACCCCTGCTTTTGCACCCCGGAGGAGCTGGAAGAACTGCACACCCGGCAGGAGAACGAGGACATTAAAGGCTACTGGGGACCCTACGCCCACTGTCGGGATCTGACCTACGACCAAATCAAGGCCAATATAGACGCCGGCAAGCCCTGGACCCTGCGCCTGCGTTCCCCCGGCAAGCCGGAGGGCAAGGTGCGCTTTGACGATCTGATCAAAGGCAAAATCGAAATGCAGGAGAATGTGATTGATGTGGTGCTGCTGAAAACCGACGGCATTCCCACCTATCACTTTGCCCACGCGGTGGACGACCACCTGATGCGAACCACCCATGTGGTGCGGGGTGACGAATGGATCGCCTCTGTGCCCCTGCACCTGCAGCTGTTCAAGTTCTTAGGCTTCCGCCCGGTGAAATACGCCCATATTGCCCCCATTCTTAAGGAAGAAAACGGCGGCAAGCGCAAGCTCTCAAAGCGCAAGGACCCGGAAGCGGCCGTTACCTACTACGACCAAATGGGTATTCCGGCGGCAGCGGTCAACGAATATATGATGACCATTGCCAATTCCAACTTTGAGGACTGGCGGCGTGCCAACCCCACAGCAGACCTGGCAGACTTCCCCTTTAACTTAAAAAAAATGAGCGTGTCCGGCGCCCTGTTTGATATGGCCAAGCTGACGGATGTGTCCAAGACCGTCATCAGCAAAATGACTGCACAGGAAGTGTTTGACCTGGCCCACGCCTGGGCCGATCGGCACCAGCCGGAACTGGCCGCGCTGTTTGACAGCGATCCGGCCTACGCGGTGGCAGTGCTCAGCATTGACCGGGGCGGCAAAAAGCCCCGCAAGGACATTGCCAAGTGGAGCGATCTGGCGGACTACATCAGCTATTTCTACGACCAAACCTTTACCCCCTGCTACGACCTGACCGGCAATGCGAATCCGGCACTGGCAGTACAGGTGCTGGAGCAGTACAAAGACCTGGTGGACACCGCAGACGACAAAGACACCTGGTTTGCCAAGATCAAGGCGTTGTGCCCGCAGGTGGGCTGCACCCCCAATGTGAAAGAATACAAGCAGGACCCCACAGCGTTCAAGGGCCATGTAGGCGATGTGTCTACCGTGATCCGGGTGGCGCTCACCGGGCGCACCAACACCCCGGACCTGCACGCGATACTGGCTTTGCTGGGGCAAGAGACCGCACAAGCCAGACTAAACGCCGCACTGGCGCACTACAAGGAGGAGTACCATGGCTGAGGAGATCAGAGAAAGCTCTAATTTTATTCACGATTTTATTGATAAAGACCTGGAGGATGGGGTGTATAGCAGCATACAGACCCGCTTTCCCCCGGAGCCAAACGGCTACCTGCACATTGGCCACGCCAAGGCCATTTGCATCAATTTTGGGGTAAAGGAAAAGTACAAGGGCGTGTGCAATCTGCGTCTGGACGACACCAATCCCACCAAAGAGGACACCGAGTATGTAGACGCCATCAAAGAGGACATTCAGTGGCTGGGCTTTCAGTGGGACAACCTGTACTACGCCTCCGACTACTTTGACTTTCTCTTTGACTGCGCCATCAAGCTGATCAAGAAAGGCAAGGCCTTTGTTTGCGAACTGACGCCGGAGGAAATGCGCGCCTACCGGGGCACTCTCACCGAGCCGGGCAAGGAGAGCCCCTACCGCAACCGCTCCGTGGAGGAAAACCTGGACCTGTTTATGCGCATGAGCAAGGGCGAGTTCCCGGAGGGCAGCAAGGTGCTGCGTGCCAAAATCGATATGAGCTCCCCCAACCTGAATATGCGGGACCCGATCATTTATCGTATTATGTACGCCCACCATCACCGCACCGGCGACAAATGGTGCGTGTATCCCATGTATGACTTTGCCCATCCTCTGTCGGATGCCAGAGAGGGCGTGACCCACTCTCTGTGTTCTCTGGAATTTGAAAACCACCGCCCGCTGTACAACTGGTTTGTGGACGAGCTGATCGAGGGGCAAAAGCCCCGCCAGATCGAGTTTGCCCGACTGAACCTGAACTACACCCTCACCAGCAAGCGCAAGTGCTTAAAGCTGGTGCAGGACGGCATTGTCAGCGGCTGGGATGATCCCCGTATGGCCACCCTCAGCGGTATGCGCCGCCGGGGCTATCCGCCGGAGGCGGTACGGGACTTCTGCGAGCGCATCGGCGTGTCCAAGGCGTACAGCGTGGTGGACTTTGCTTTGCTGGAGGCCTGCGTACGGGAGCACCTGAACACCTCCGCTCCCCGAGCCATGGCGGTGCTGGACCCCATTAAACTGGTGATCGACAACTATCCGGAGGACAAGACCGAGGCCCTGGAAGTGGAGTATCACCCGGACCATCCGGAATACGGCAAGCGCACCGTGCCCTTTGGCCGGGAGCTGTACATTGAGCGGGACGACTTTATGGCCGAGCCCATCAAGAAATACCGCCGTCTGTACCCGGGCAACGAGGTACGGCTGTACAAGGCCTACCTGGTAACCTGCACCGGTTATGACACAGACGAAAATGGCAATGTGACCTGCGTGCACGCCACCTACGACCCGGCCACCTTTGGCGGCGACGCCCCGGATGGGCGCAAGGTACGAGGCACCATTCACTGGGTCAGCGCCAAAGAGAACACCCCCCTGACCGCCCGGATCTATGACCGGCTGTTTAACGTAGAGAATCCCAGCGACGACAGCGGCGTCAGCTCCTTTGAGGAGAACCTAAACCCGGACAGTCTGACCGAGAAGCAAGGCTACGGCGAGGTGGCACTGGCCACGGCCAAGGCCGGCGATCGGTTCCAGTTTATGCGGGACGGCTACTTTTGTATGGACAAGGACTCTGCCCCCGGCGCACCGGTGTTTAACCGCACCGTTGCTCTGCGAGACAGCTTTAATATCAAGAAGAATAAATAAGAATTCGGGTGAGCACTTTGAGTACAAGAAAAGATATAAAAAACATTGCAATCATTGCCCATGTTGACCACGGCAAAACCACTCTGGTGGACGAAATGCTGCGCCAAAGCGGCACCTTCCGCCAAAATGAAGTGGTGGAGGAGCGGGTCATGGACAGCAACGACCTGGAGCGTGAGCGGGGCATTACCATTATGTCCAAGAACACCTCCATTCACTATAACAACACCAAGATCAACATTGTAGACACGCCCGGCCATGCGGACTTTGGCGGCGAGGTAGAGCGTATTCTTACCATGGTAGACGGCGTTCTGCTGCTGGTAGACGCTTTTGAGGGCTGTATGCCCCAGACCCGCTTTGTGCTGAAAAAGGCGCTGGGTCTGCACAAGACGCCGTTGGTGGTGGTCAACAAGATTGACCGGGACGGCGCCCGCCCTGCCGAAGTGGTAGACGAGGTACTGGACCTGTTTATTGAGCTGGGCGCAGACGATGACCAAATCGACTTCCCGGTGATCTACGCCTCCGCCAAGGACGGCTACGCCGGCACAGAGCCGGAGGTGCGCAGCGGCGACATGCGCCCGCTGCTGGACGCCATCTTAAAGTACATTCCTTCTCCCCAGGGCGACCCGGAGGGTCCCACCCAGGTACTGTTCTCCTCTTTGGAGTATGACGACTATGTGGGCCGCATCGGCGTGGGCCGTGTGGAGCGAGGCAGCGTAAAAGTCAACGCACCCTATGTGCTGTGCCACCGGGATGATACCCAGGAAAACATCCGGGTCACCAAGCTGTACCAATTTGAGGGGCTGAAGCGGGTGCCGGTAGAGGAAGCGGTAATGGGCGACCTGATTTGCGTGGCCGGTATTGCGGACCTGAACATCGGCGAGACCTTGTGCGCCCCGGAGTGCGTGGAGCCGCTGCCCTTTGTAAAGATTGATGAGCCCACCATCAGCATGAACTTTATGGTCAACGACTCCCCCTTCGCCGGGCGTGAGGGCAAGTATGTCACCTCCCGCAACCTGCGGGACCGTCTGTTTAAGGAAGTGGAGACCAACGTGTCCATGCGGGTGGAAGAAACGGACAGTATGGACACCTTTAAGGTATCCGGCCGAGGTGAGCTGCACCTGTCCATTCTCATTGAAACCATGCGACGGGAGAACTATGAATTCGCCGTCAGCCGTCCCCAGGTCATTCTGAAAAAGGATCCCCAGACCGGTAAGACCCTGGAGCCTATGGAGCTGGCCATCATTGAAGTGCCGGAGGCGTATGTAGGCGCCGTGATGGAGAAGCTGTGCTCCCGCAAAGGCGAGATTGAGAACATGGACACCCGCTCCACCGGCATGACCCACCTGGAGATCAAGATCCCCGCCCGCGGGCTGATCGGCTACCGCAGCGAGTTCTTGACGGACACCAACGGCAACGGCATTATGAACCAGCTGTTTGGCGGGTATGAACCCTACAAGGGTGAGATTGCCACCCGCACCCACGGCTCCATCGTGGTGCACGAGACCGGCACCACCAGCGGCTACGGCCTGTGGAACACCCAGGACCGAGGGCGGCTGTTCGTTGGTCCCGGTGTAGAGGTGTACGAGGGCATGATCGTGGGCGAATGCGCCAAGGACGAGGACATTGTGTGCAATGTGTGCAAGAAGAAGCATGTAACCAACACCCGAGCCAGCGGCTCCGACGAGGCGCTGAAGCTGGTGCCCCCCACCACGCTGTCTCTGGAACAGAGCATGGAATTCCTGGCAGACGATGAGCTGCTGGAAGTGACCCCCAAGAGCATTCGTCTGCGCAAGATGATCTTGGACAAATCCCTGCGCCTGAAAGCGGAAAGCCGCAGAAAATAAATCAAAAATGAACGCAAAAAGGAGTGTGAAGTATGGCCGCAGGTCTTTATATTCATATTCCTTTTTGTTTTTCCAAGTGCCCGTACTGCGATTTTTACAGCACCAAGTACACCCCGACAGCCGCCGACGCTTTTGCCGAGAAGCTGGGAGGGCAAATGCAAGACTATACCGGCAGTTTTGACACTGTGTACTTTGGCGGCGGCACCCCCTCCATCCTGGAGCCACGGGTGCTCACCGGCATTTTGCAGGCGGTGCGGGATCACTTTGTCATTGACCCGGCGGCGGAGATCACCGTAGAGTGCAACCCCTCCAAGGACCTGACCAGGGATATGGAGCAGTACGCGGCGGCGGGGATCAACCGGGTGAGCATCGGTATGCAAAGCGCCGTGGATCGGGAACGGTTCGCCCTGGGGCGCCGTGCCGGCAGCGGGGAAGTGGCCCGCACCGTAGCGGCAGCCAAGGCGGCAGGCATTACCAATATTAGCCTGGATGTGATGCTGGGCACCCCCAAACAGACCCCGGACAGTCTGGAGGAAACCTTTGCCTTTATTGCGCGTATGCAGGTGACCCACATCAGCGCCTATCTGCTGAAGATCGAACCGGGCACTCCCTTTGACCGCCTGCAAGCCAAGCTGGCGCTGCCGGAGGAGGACACCGTGTGCCAAATGTACCTGCAAACGGTGGAGCGGCTGGGACAACTGGGCTTTGCCCAGTACGAGATCAGCAACTTTGCCCGCCCGGGGTACGAGAGCCGCCACAACTTGAAATACTGGCTGCTGGAGCCGTACTTGGGGCTGGGACCCAGCGCCCACTCCCTGTGGAACGGTAGGCGCTTTTACTTTGACCGGGACTGGATCTGGCAGGACGAAGGCCCCGGCGGCGACCGAGAGGAGCAAATTCTCTTAGGCTTGCGACTGAACCGGGGCATACCGGAGGACTGGCTCACCCACGATCCGGCGCCGTACATTGCCGGAGGATTTATGCGCCGCGCCAACGGTCGCATTTCCCTAACCCCCCGGGGTATGCTGGTATCCAACACCATTTTGGCAGAATTACTGGACTAAGGAGGAGCCTATGTTAACCGGACTGGCAGGCGGCGCCCTTTGGGCGTTGGACACGGTCATACTGGGCATGGCTCTGGCGCTGCCGGTGTTTACCGGCGACCCCAGAGCAGCAATACTGGCACCCTTTGCCAGCACCTTTTTGCACGACCTGTGCTCTTCCCTGTGGATGCTGGGCTATACCGGGCTGCGCCGCCAATACAAGGCAGTATGGCAAGCGCTACGCACCCGGGGTGGCCGCTTTGTGGTGCTGGGCGCACTGCTGGGCGGCCCGGTGGGTATGACCGGCTATGTGCTGGCCATCAACGCCATCGGCCCGGCGTACACCGCCATCATCTCCGCACTGTACCCGGCACTGGGCACGGTGCTGGCACACTTTTTCTTAAAGGAAAAATTGCGCCCTACCGGCCTGATCGGTCTGGCGCTGAGTATTGGCGGAGTAATCGCTCTGGGCTACACCCCCGGCGCGGCGCTGCCAAAGGGACAGCTACTGGGCTTTGGCTGCGCGCTGCTGTGCTGTATCGGCTGGGCAGCAGAGGGGGTCATCTGCACCTACGGACTGCAAAGCAGCACCGTCACCAATGCCCAGGCGCTGCAAATCCGCCAGCCGGTGTCGGCGCTGACCTATGCCATTGTTTTGCTGCCGGCCTGCAAGGGCTGGGGCTTTACCGCCGGGCTGTTTGGCACGCGGGCACTGTGGATCATCGCCCTGTCCGCCCTGTGCGGCACCGCCTCTTATCTGTGCTACTACAAGGCGCTGGGCAAGCTGGGCACCGGCAAGGCCATGCCCCTGAACATTACTTACGCCGCCTGGTCGCTGCCGTTCTCTTACCTGCTTTTGCACCAGGTACCTGGCATCAAAGACATACTCTGCGCCCTGGTGGTGCTGCTGGGCGCGCTGCTGGCCGCTTACGAAAAGCCTCAAAAATTGGAAAAATCAAACAACAAATGAACGCAAAAAACGGGCATACTAAAACCAAAGGAGGTTTTCAGTATGCCCGATTTATTTCATTTAACGCCGGAGATGAACCAATACTTTAACGCCCTGCCGGAGAGCGTAAAAGAGAATATCATTCAATCCGGCGCCAAGATCAATTCCCTGGAGGACCTAAAGGCCGTGGCGGCACAGCTGTGCAACCATGCAGAATAACCGCCACTTTCCCCAAACGGAAAACAGCCTAAATAACTGGGACGCGCCGGTGCGCCACGCACCCGGCCGTTACCGGGATTATCGCGAGAAGTACGCCCTGACCACCGGCGAGGTCACCGCCCGCTACTGCGAAAATATTACCAACCCCACCGTCCAGCCGGACGGCAAAACAGAAATGCACACCCCCATTCCGGATGTGGCCCATGTGGAGCAAAGCAAAGCCTATCAAGAAGAAAATCAGTTGTAACCAAATCAGCGGACGGCAGCACTCTGCCGTCTATTTTTATATGTTTTAGTCGAATTTTGTAAATTTATAGGATATTTTTGGCGTATTTTCCCATTTTGCCACACTATATAATAGAGGGAACTTTTCAATTTGCATGGAAAAGAACGGAAAGGACGGATCCCATGAAAAAATGCTTGCGCTATCAAATGCGGCTGCTGGTGCGGTCGCCGGGCTTTTGGGTGGCTATGGCCTTTGGGGTGTTGTATGCCGTGGGCTACTTTGTGGCCATGTGCCTACGCAACATGCACCTGGACGCCATTGCCCAGCCCACGCCGTACAGTGCGTATTCTACTCACGGATTAAGTTTTACCACACCGTACTTTATGTATCTGTTCCCGATTTTGGCCTGCATTTCTTTTTCTGACAGTTCTCTGTATGAGCGCAACAATCACCTACTGGCGCCGCTGCTGGGCAAAATGGGCATTGACCGTTACTATCGCTCCAAACTGGTCGCCGTCTTTTGCGGCGGCTTTTTGCCCATATTTGCCACCCAGGCACTAAATATGGGGCTGTGCCTGATTGCCTTTCCCTTAAACGGCACCCAGCGCTACGGCTGGGATCTGTTTCAAGACTATACATACTGGTATCATGTCAGTGATCCGCACTTCTTTTTCCAGCATCTGTATCTGTACTCGCCTTATCTGTACTATCTGCTTTATATGCTGCTGTCCGCCCTGGTCGCCGGTTTGTTTGCGGTGGCAGCCTGGCAATTCTCCTTTTTCGTTCGCAACCGCATTTTTACCTACACCATCATGTTTTTGGTGGTACATGGCATTGAATATCTGCTGATCTTAACGCCGGATTGGCCGCTGAATATTCTCAGCTATCTATACGGGATGAACCCCACCGTCCCGACCCCTGCCGGTTTTGCCATCTGTATGGCCTTTTACCTGGCGCTGGCATTTCTACCGGCGCTGATCGTACCAAAGAAATTGAGGAACTGCTTATGAAACGCACCCTTGCAACCAACCGATACCCGCTGGTCATCTGTGCACTGGGGTTGCTGCTGGGCGGACTGCACAGTCTGTTCCAGCTGCACCAGACCCCTGCGGATACCTGGACTGCGGCCTATCTGACCGCCCGGGAGGGAACGGAGCTGATGCTGACGGAGAACAGCACCGACCCCCAGGTGCTGCGCAGTCTGCTGCACCTGCTCATCGGCGTGCCCCTGCTGGGCGGACTGTTCAGCCGGGAATACCAAGTAAAAGGGGTATTCATCGCCACCCGCCGGGGGCGCTATCTGCGCTTTTACCGGGCAGAAATGGGGCGGCTGCTGGCAGTAACTCTGCTGTACAACCTGCTGTATTGCGGTGCCCAGGCGCTGTGTGCCACGGTGGCCGTCCACGCCCTGCCTGCCGGTGCCGCAGTTCGACTAATGGGGATCAGCCTATTTAGCGACACGCTGGTGCTCTTTGGCTTTGCGGTGCTGTGCGCCGGTCTGTGCGTGACCCGGGGCGAAAAAGTAGGCGTACTGTTGGGCGCCGCCGCCTTTTTACTGGCTGTTATGGCGCTGTTTTTGCTGCCGGTACCGATGCGCCAATACAATCCGGTGCTTTGGTGCCTGTGCAGTGCATTTCCCACGGACGAAACGCTCTTTGCCTATCCCCTGTGGGGCTACTACGCCGCAGGCAGCGCACTGCTGGCGGTGTGGGTGCTGCTATGGGGCCGGGTGCTAAAGACAAAAGATATTTTGTGAGGTGGACTATGCCAAAAATCATATTGCAAGACTATACCAAGACTCTGCGGGGCAAAACCGTGCTGGACCACATAGACCTGACGCTGGAAAGCGGCGGTATTTACGGCCTGGCCGGGCAAAACGGCTGCGGCAAGACCATGCTGCTGCGGGCCATTGCCGGGCTGATGACCCCCACCACCGGCACAGCCACCGTAGGCGGCACTCGGGTGGGCAACGGGTTCTATGCGCCCCATGTAGGGCTGGTGATCGAGAATGTATTTCTCTACGAATACCTAAGCGGCCGCCAAAACCTGCAAATGCTCAACGACCTGTCCGATCACAAGATCAGTGACGGCGAACTGGACGGCTGGCTCACCCGCTTTGGGCTGGACCCGGCGGACCGGCGCCCTATGAAAAAATACTCCCTGGGTATGTGCCAAAAGGTCAGCCTGATCCAGGCGCTGATGAATCGGCCGGAATTGGTGCTGCTGGACGAACCCACAAACGCGCTGGACGACGCCAGCGTGGAGGTGCTGGAGGCAGAGATTCTCCGTATGAACCGGGAGGCAGGCACCACCTTTGTGATCGCCAGCCACGACCGAGCCACTTTAGAGCACCTATGCACCAAAATACTGCGAATGGAGGCGGGGCACCTTGCATAAAAAACAACTGACCATGCAGCAAGGACTGGCGCTGGGCTGCCTGATTCTGGTGGTGTGCGCCGTACTGTTCGGCATTGTGCTGCGGGCCACCCGCGCCCACGACTTAGAGGACCCGGAAAAGGTGGCGGCTGCCATCTGCGATCTGCCGACCGATTTCCGGGAGGATGCCGATGCAAAGGTCGAAATGTTAGACATAAGCGTAGCGGTGGAGCAGCTGCAAGACCGGATTCCCCTACAAGTGGAGATCACCGGTATGCAGCCCACCTATAACAACCTGCGCTACACCGCCAAGGTGCTAAAGACCACCGATCGGGAGCAGGCAGGCAACACGGTGGTGCTGTATCTACTCATGTCCATGGAAAAAATGAGCGACGGCAAGCTGCACTGCGACACCGGCACCGGTTTGCCCCTGGCAGTAGGTCACAAATACCTGCTGTTTGTCCGTCCTATGGAATACATGGACCTGTACCAGCGTACCCTGCCCTGCCGAGAATACCAGGCCACCACCAACGCCACGGACGCCACGCTGTACAGCTTTTGCCTGGATCGCACGCAAACCCGCCCACTGCCAACCACGCCGCTGACCTTTCAGCAGGTTACAGAATACGATTACCTGGTCTATTCCCAAGAGGCGCTGGATCACGCCAAAAAATTCACCGCCGACATACAGAAGCACTACGGCGTAACTGCAAAATAACATAAAAAGCCCCATTGCCAAGGGTTGGCAATGGGGTTTATTCATTCCCTTTACAGGTGGAAGATCAGCTTGTCACTACACTTATTAAAGACGAACAGCCCGATAGCCAGGGTGACCAGCGACACCACCGAGGCATACAGCAGCAAATTCCAGGTCATCATTTGGCCGTACAAAATACACTGGCGGAACAGCTCGATCATCGAATATAGTGGGTTGATCTTAATAAGTACCACGATCCAGTCAGAGGTAATGCGGTACAGAGGATAAATGATAGGCACCATATAAAACAGCAGGTGACACAGCACATCCCAAATATACTCCACATCCCGGAAATAAACGGACATCACGGACAGGATCATACCCACGCCGGTGCAGAACACCAACAGAATGAACATGGGCACAAAGAACAGCACTGCGTAGCCGTTTAAGTGCAGAGCGTGGCCGTTGCTGATTCCGGTAAGCTTAAAGAAGATCCACACGCTCACCAGGCAAAGCAGCGAGATGGCGAAGGTTACATAGCAAGAGAGAATGGAGCTAAGCGGGTACATATACTTGGGCACATAAACCTTCTTGATGATCCCTGCATTGCGGCGGAAGGAGGTCATAGCCTGTTTGGTGGAAGATGTAAAGAAATCAAACATCAACCGGCCGGTAAACAGGAATACCGGGTAGCAGATCACACCCTTGTTGCTGCGGCCAAAGATTCCGCTGAACACCACGGAAAGCACGATCATGTTCAGCAGCGGCTGCAAAAAGCTCCACAAAATACCGATCCAGGAGTCCCGGTACTTTAACTTAATATTCTTACGGGTCAGCTCCATCAGCAGGTTTTGATACTTTTGGAACACCCGTGTATCGTGCGCAAGTGCGCGCTTTAATTTTTTTACCTTCGGCATAGATACACCTCGATCCGCTCAGGGCGGCAATGATTTTGCGCTGCCTAACGCAGCCAAACACCGGATATAACTATGGCATTATAACACACGTCGCCGCATTTTTCAACTTAAAGTGCGAATTTGGTACAAAATGTACCCTTTAGCGAAACAGATCGGCAATGGTCAGCGCTGTTTTGCGGGCAGAGGCGTCGCCGTCCACCACATAATCTGCCGCTGCACGATACTTGGCCTGGCGAGCGTCATACAGCGCCTTGGCCTGCACCGGATCCCGAAATAAAGGGCGGTTGGCGCCGTTGCCCACCCGCTGACAGATCACCTCAAAGGACGCGTCCAGCAGCACGATCTTGCCGGTGGTGCGCAGGGTTCGTACATTCTCATCAAAGGTCAGTGCCCCGCCGCCGGTGGAGATCACGCAGTTGGGAATCTCTGCCGCCTCTGCGCAGGCCGCACGCTCCAGCTCTCGAAAATAGTCTTCCCCGTGCACCTGAAAAATAGCCGGAATAGACACGCCGCTGCGAGCCTCCACCAGCTGATCCGTATCCACAAACCGGCGACCCATAATTTTGGCCAACTCTTTGCCCACCACAGTCTTGCCGCTGCCCATAAAGCCGCAAAGCACAATATTCATTACAGCAGTTCCTCCATTTGCTCGATCACCCGCTGCACCTGGGCAGGGGTGTAGGTCACATCATTCCAAATCTCCTGGGCTACCGCTGCCTGCCACACCAGCATGGGCAGACCGTTTACCACCTTGGCGCCGTTTTGCCGAGCCAGGCGCAGCAGCCGGGTTTCCATTGGATTATAAATGGCGTCAAATACCGCAGCCGTGTGGGCCAGCACACCCGGCTCCAGCGGGCAAGCGTCCACCTTGGGGAACATACCCACCGGGGTGCCGTTGACGATCAGATCCCAGTCACCGGTCACGCTGTTGAAATCCGTCACCGTCACCGCGCGGCCGCATTTTTTGGCAATTTCTGCCGCCAAGGCACAACCTTTGGACGGTGTGCGGACAGCCAGGGTCACCGCCGCACCTGCCAGCACCGCCTCAAAGGCAAACATACGCGCCACGCCGCCGGTGCCCAGTACCAGCACGCGTCCGGCCAGCGGAATACCCGCTGCGGACAAGGAGCGCAAAAAGCCGTAGCAGTCCGTATTGTAGCCGTAGAATTTGCCGTCCCGCACTGCCACCGTATTCACCGCCCCAAAAAGCGCCGCCTTTTCGTCCAGTTCTGCCATAGCCGACAGCACCGCTTGCTTGTGGGGAATGGTAACATTAAATCCACGCAGCGTTTGCAGTTCCGGCAGCCGATTCGCCAGATCCTCCGGTGCAATATCCAACAACCGGTAGTCCCCCTCCAGGTGGGCGGCAGCCAGTAGCGCCCGGTGAATTTGGGGAGAGAGAGAATGACCCAGCGGGTGACCGATCAGTGCATAGTGCGTCATGATTTTGCCCTTTCCGCTCCCGGCCCAAAAAAATATTGCCGAAAGCATTGACTTTTTTATAGGAATTATATAATATGATAGCATATAAGACTTGTATTAACAACAGTTTTTTGGAGATGAGCAGTTATGGTACTGGATAAAATGAAGGACATTTTGGTGGAGCAGCTGGAGTGCAACCCGGAGGACATCACCATGGAGAGCCTGCTGGTAGACGACCTGGGGGCCGACAGTCTGGACGCCATCGACATTGTTATGAGTGTGGAAGATACGTTCAAGGTTGAAGTACCGGACGAGATCATCGAGAAGATCGAGACTGTGGGCGACATTGTCAACTACATTGAGGATCACATCTGATTTGCACTTTTCACCATTTGTCAATTCCTGTCAAAAATTGCGGCAAAAAGTGTGGTTTTTTTATCAAAGTTGCCCTGTTTGAATTGACAATTCACTTAAATTCAAGTAAAATAGAAAGGCAGATGATCGTGCATCTGCCTTTCCGCTTTTTTAGGGGAAAAAGCGCCGGCGATGCACGGTCTTACCGACATGGAGAGGGGAATCTTTATGGCAAAGAAGTATATCTTGGCCCTGGACCAGGGAACCACAAGTTCCAGAGCCATCATTTTCAACAAAAAGGGTGAGATCGTCGCCAAGGCGCAAAATGAATTCACCCAGCACTATCCGGAGAACGGCTGGGTAGAGCACGACCCGATGGAAATTCTGTTTAGCCAGATCAGCGCCATACTGACCGTGCTGCGCAAGGAAGCGGTGGATCCCAAGGAGATCGCCGCCATCGGCATTACCAATCAGAGAGAGACCACCGTGGTGTGGGAGAAGGAGACCGGTCGTCCCATTTATAACGCCATCGTGTGGCAGTGCCGCCGCACGGCGGACCTGTGCGAGGAATTGAAGGCGCAGGGGCTGAACGATTATGTAAAGAGCACCACCGGTCTGCTGATCGACGCCTACTTCAGCGGCACCAAGATCAAATGGATCCTGGACCATGTGGAGGGCGCCCGGGAGCAGGCGGAACGGGGCGAGTTGCTGTTCGGCACCATTGACAGCTGGCTGATCTGGAACCTGACCAACGGCAAGGTGCATGTGACCGATTACTCCAATGCCTGCCGCACCATGCTCTTTGACATTGACAAGCTGTGTTGGGACCCGTTTTTATGTGAAAAGCTGGGCATTCCCATGTCCATGCTGCCGGAGGTAAAGCCATCCAGCTGCATTTACGGCGAAGTGGCTAAGATCACCGGCATTGAGGACATTGCCGGTGTGCCCATTGCTGGTGCCATCGGCGACCAGCCGGGTGCACTCTTCGGCCAGGGCTGCTTTGAGTCCGGCCAGGCCAAGAATACATACGGCACCGGCTGCTTTTTGCTGATGAACACCGGCGAAAAGCGGGTAGACTCTCGCTCCAACCTGCTCTCCGGCATTGCTTGGGGACTGGACGGCAAGATCACCTATGCGCTGGAAGGCTCCGCCTTTAACGCCGGCAGTGTGATTAAGTGGCTGCGCGATGAGCTGGGACTGATTGAGAACGCGCCCCAGTGCGACAAATTCGCCGCCACGGTGCCGGATTCCGGCGGGCTGTACTTTGTGCCGGCCTTTACCGGGCTGGGCGCTCCCTACTGGGATATGTATGCCCGCGGGGTCATGATCGGTCTGTCCCGTGGGATCAACAAATTCCATGTATGCCGCGCGGTACTGGAAAGCATTACCTACCAAATGACCGACCTGCTGGAAGCCATGATGAAGGATTCCGACATTATCCTCAAGGACCTTCGGGTGGACGGTGGCGCTTCCGTCAGCGATATTATGATGCAGATGCAGGCGGATATGACCGGCGTAAATGTAAACCGACCCAAGAATGTGGAGACCACAGCCCTGGGCGCTGCCTACTGTGCCGGGCTGGCTACCGGCGTGTGGAAAGACACGGCGGAGATCGAGGCCAACCGCCAAGTAGACAAGATTTTTGTACCCTCCATGGAAGAGGGGCTGCGCAACCGGAAGTACACCGACTGGAAGCGGGCGGTAGAGCGCTCCAGAAACTGGGAACGCTAAATATACCGATTTATACATAAGTTAATCAGGGGGGACAAGGCGCGCGGCAACGGGTGCTTTGTTCTTCTTTTTATTTTGCGGCAAAGCCGCACCCAAATTCTATTCCACAACAAGGAGAACCCATTATGTCAAAAGTCATTGTACCCTGGGATCTGATCACCAATTTTGTGACAGACGCTTTCATCGGCTACGGCATTCCCGCAGAGGACGCCAGGATCTGCACGGATGTTTTGCTGGAATCCGACCACCGCGGCATTGAAAGCCACGGCTGCAACCGGTTTAAGCCCATTTACCTGGATCGGATCAAAGCCGGGATCCAAAATCCGGTGACCCGGTTTGAGATCTTAAAGGAAACCCCCACCACCGCCGTGGTAGACGGCCACAACGGCATGGGTCAGGTGATCGGCCATCGGGCCATGCAGATGGCCATTGATAAGGCCAAGGAATACGGTATGGGCATGGTGGCCGTGCGCAACAGCTGCCACTATGGTATTGCCGGTTATTACGCCACCATGGCCACCAAGGCCGGCTGCATCGGCATCACCGGCACCAACGCCCGCCCCTCCGTGGCGCCCACCTTTGGTGTGGAAGGTATGTTCGGCACCAATCCGCTGACCGTAGGCATTCCAACCGACGAGGACTTTGACTTTCTCATCGACTGCGCCACCTCCATCACCCAGAATGGCAAGATCGAATACTACGCCCGCATTGGCGAGGACGTGCATCCGGGCACGGTAATCGGTCGGGACGGTCAGCCCATCTCCGGCGACAGCGGCGAGGCGCTGAAGAAAATTCGCAGCGGCGACGCAGCACTGACCACCCTGGGCGGCATTGGCGAAGCCCTGGGCGGCTACAAAGGCTACGGCTACGCCATGGTGATCGAGCTGCTCTCCGCCGTGCTGCAAGACGGTGCCTACGGCAAAGATCTGGACGGCAAGGACGAGGACGGCAACATTCGCCCCTATCACCTGGGCCACTTCTTCATTGCCATTGACACCGATCACTTCTTGGGTCAGGAGCTGACCCGCAAAAAAGCCGGCGAAATTCTCCGCAGTGTGCGTGCCTCTCAAAAAGCGCCCGGCGCCGACCGCATTTTCACCGCCGGCGAAAAAGAGTGGGAGATCTGGCAGCAGCGCAAAGACAGCGGCGTGCCCATCAACGACTCTGTGCAGAAAGAAATTTTGGAAGTTCGGGACGAACTGGGTCTGACCCAGTACAAGTTCCCCTGGGAATAAGCGAGGTAACTATGGATTACAGAAAAGAATCATTAAGACTCCACGGTGAGTGGAAAGGCAAAGTTGAAGTAGTAGCGCGGGCCAAGGTGGACAACAAGGATGCCCTGTCCCTGGCCTACACCCCCGGCGTGGCAGAGCCTTGCCTGGCGATTCAGGCAGATTACAACAAAAGCTGGGAGCTGACCCGCCGCTGGAATATGGTAGCGGTGATCACCGACGGCTCTGCGGTACTGGGTCTGGGCGATATTGGCCCGGAGGCCGGTATGCCTGTCATGGAGGGCAAATGCGTGCTGTTTAAGGAATTCGGCGGCGTAGACGCCTTCCCCCTGTGTGTGCGCACCAAGGACGTGGACGAATTTGTAGAGACGGTGTATAATATCAGCGGTTCCTTTGGCGGGATCAACCTGGAGGATATTGCCGCGCCCCGCTGCTTTGAGATTGAGCAGAAGCTGAAAGAGCGCTGCGACATTCCGATTTTCCACGACGACCAGCACGGCACCGCCGTTGTGGTCTCTGCCGCATTGATCAATGCCACAAAAATCACCGGCAAGCCCCTTGACCAGTGCAAGGCCGTGATCAACGGCAGCGGCGCTGCGGGCATTGCCATTGCCAAGCTGCTGCTGACCCTGGGTCTGGGCGATGTGATCCTGTGTGACCGCACCGGCGCCATCTACGAAGGCCGCGATAAGTTAAACGCCAGCAAGGCAGAGATCGCCGCCGTGTCCAATAAAGGCAAGGTACAGGGCACCCTGGCAGAAGCGGTAAAGGGCACGGACATCTTCATCGGCGTGTCTGCACCCGGTGTGCTGACCCAGGAGATGATCCGCACCATGAACCCGGATCCCATTGTGCTGGCCATGGCCAACCCCACGCCGGAGATTCTGCCGGATGAGGCAGCCGCTGCCGGTGCCAAAATTGTAGGCACCGGGCGCTCTGACTTCCCCAACCAGATCAACAACGTGGTAGCATTCCCCGGTATCTTCCGCGGGGCGTTAGATGTGCGCGCCGCTGCCATTACGGAGAATATGAAGATTGCCGCCGCGTATGCCATCGCCTCCCTGGTCAGCGATGCGGAGTTAAAGCCGGAGTATATTCTGCCCCACGCCTTTGATCCCCGGATCAAGGACACCGTGGCTGCCGCTGTGGCAGAAGCTGCACGGAAGGACGGCGTAGCCCGCATTTAACGGCCATGCCTATTATAATGTTATAAGTTATATATTATAATAAAGCAAAACGAACGCACAGGCGCTCTCCCCTGCCGCTCCCCGGCGGCAGAACGGAGGGCGCCGGTTTTTTTGCCCCATTTTATGCAACTTAAGAACAGTATTAGACAAGTGTTGCGATACTAAGGCGGTTTTGTCAAGGGAAAAGGGGCAAGTTTGTGGAAGTTGCTTAATTATTACAGAATGGTTACAAATTCGTTGTATATATTTACCATAGATTAAAAAGTTACAAATGTGTTACAATCCTCACCGTTGTTGCGGCATAAGCCCAACAAAGGGAGGTTTTTGATGAAAAAGGCAATCATAGCCCTTATTTCTCTGCTTATTTTTTGCATCGTATTCCCGTCTACCGTGTCGGCAGAGTCCGCAAGGAGCCATTACAAGCCCCGGCTGACTGCCCCCACCTCAGACAACGCCTATTATAACAGCAAGCTGAACCGTTACAGCCAGACCGGCTACGGTATGCCCAACTGCGTGGCCTACGCCTACGGCCGGGTGTACGAGATGAACGGTAAGGCGCCCAAGATCACCCACGGCAACGCCGGCGAGTGGTGGAGCATTAACAAGCAGGGCGGCTATTACAAGTACGGCAGTAAGCCCAAGGTGGGCGCAGTGGTGGTTTGGAGCAACCATGTGGCCGTGGTGGAGCAGATCCACAAGAACGGCAGCATTACCATTTCCGAGTCCCACTACGGCGGCACCTATTTTGACACCAAGACCGTCACCGACTACACCTACCATTACGGCCAGACTTTTTACGGCTTTATCTACACCTATCAGGGCAGTGCCAAGAAAAAGAGCAAGCCCAAGCAGTACACCGCCGCCAAAACCGCAGTAACCGCACCGGAAGAGCAGGAACAGGTATTCCGTATGCTGGAGATCGACGACAGCAAGGCAGCCACCCAGGAGATCGTGCAAAACGATAAGCTGCTGCAAGCTTCCGCCGCCAGCCACTCCACCAAGAAGGCAGATACGGAAAAACGCGCCGCTGCGCAAAAAGCGGCCATGCAAACTGCGGAAAAGTCCGCTGCTGCATAACACTTAAAGAGAATCCGCACAAGGAGCACCCTATGGGTGCTCCTTTTTTTATACCAATAAGAATAAAAAGACGGCAGGCGGATCTTACCTATAAACAAAAAATGAAAAAGCCGTGAATTTTTTGAGATTTTGCAAAAAAGGTGTTGACAAAACGGCAAAATGGATATAATATAAAGACAGTTAGCACTCAAGCACATAGAGTGCTAACACAGTAAAGGACGGTGAAAGGAATGCTTGGTGAACGCAGAGCCGCCATACTCCGCCTGATTATTGAGTATTACATCAAGACAGGCGAGCCTATCGGCTCCAAGACCCTGTGCAACCTTTTGCCTTACGCTGTGTCCAGCGCCACCATTCGCAACGAAATGGCGCACCTGAGCAACCTGGGCTACCTGGAGCAGCGCCATACCAGCGGCGGCCGTGTGCCGGGCAAGAATGCCTACCGCTTTTATGTGGATCACCTCATGGAGCCTAAGGCGCTGTCCCCTTATGAGACAGCCAAAATCGACGAACGCCTGTCCGTCAACGCCGGAGACGCCCAGCGCCTATTGGCTGACGCGGCGGATCTGCTGGCAGACGCCACCCACTGCGCCGCCTTTAGCTGCGCACTGGCAGACGCCGGCGATGTGATTCAGGGCGTGCAGTTAATCCCTGCCGGGGGCGGCCGAGCCATGTTGGTCATGCTTACCGCCGGTGGGCGTATCAAATCTTCGATTTGCCGGCTCAGTTGCCCGGCGGACGACGGATTTATGGCCGCCTTTTACGATGTGATGCACAGCACATTCATCGGCACCCGGCTCAGCGATGTAAGCATCGCCACGGTGCAAAGCACAGCCGTAACCCTGGGCAGCCGCATTTTTGATATGCTGCCGGTGCTCAGCAGTCTGTGCGCCCTGTGTGCGGAAACGCGGCAGGACAGCCTGCTCTTTGCCGGCGAGACCAATTTGCTCTCTCACGAGGAACTGGGAAACGAGGTGTATAAGCTGCTGACCTTTCTCACCAACCGGCCACGCTTTTTGACCCTGGCGAAGCAATTTGCCGACGCCCCGGCTCGCAGTGCTCTGTTTATCGGTGAGGAGAACCCGTACTTTGAGCTGAAAAACACAGCCACCATGCTGTGCAGTCTGCACTACAACAGCCAACAGCGCGCGGTCCTGGGCGTGATCGGCTCCACCCGCATGGACTACGCCACCATTGTGCCCCGGGCACAATATATTATGAATAAAACCACAGATCTTCTTGCTGAAGGAGGTATAACCAATGGCTAAAAAGAAGCAGGCAGAGGAAAAGCCAAATACCCAGGCTGCCGCTGCCGAAACAGAAACCGAAACCACACCGCCACAGGCGGAAGAAAACAACCAGACCCAAACAGACGACCCTACGGCGGCGCTGGAAAAGGAACTGGCAGACACAAAAGATCAGCTGCTGCGGCTGACGGCGGAATACGCCAACTTCCGCAAGCGCAGCGATAAAGAAAAAGGTGATACTTACGCCTACGCTACCGGCAAGACCGTGGAGGCATTTCTCCCGGTGTTTGACAATCTGGAGCGGGCGCTGGGCGCCACCCAGCAGGACTTTGAGGGCCTGCAAAAGGGCGTGCAAATGACCTTTGACGGTCTGACTGCCACCCTGGAGAAACTGGGCGTCACCGCTTACGGCGCCCCGGGCGAAACCTTTGACCCCAACCTGCACCATGCAGTGATGCATGTGGAGGATGAGAACCTGGATGAAAATGTCATTACCGACGTTTTTCAACGGGGATATAAAATGGATGATCGGATCATCCGACCGGCAATGGTCAAAACAGCAAATTAACAATAAGCAGGAGGTATTCCATTATGTCTAAGATTATTGGTATTGATTTAGGTACAACAAACAGCTGCGTCAGCGTGATCGAGGGCGGCGAAGCCGTAGTGATCCCCAACGCAGAGGGTGCCCGCACCACCCCGTCCGTGGTGGCATTCAGCAAGGACGGCGAGCGCATGGTGGGCAATGTGGCAAAGCGCCAGGCCATCACCAATCCGGAGCGCACCATCGCTTCCATCAAGCGCCACATGGGCTCCGACTACAAAGTCAACATTGACGGCAAGGCCTACACCCCCCAGGAGATCAGCGCGATCATTCTGCAAAAGCTGAAGAGCGACGCAGAGAGCTACCTGGGCGACAAGGTAACGGAAGCGGTCATCACCGTACCCGCTTACTTTACGGACGCGCAGCGCCAGGCCACCAAGGACGCCGGTAAGATCGCCGGTATGGAAGTAAAGCGAATCATCAACGAGCCCACCGCTGCAGCGCTGGCCTTTGGTATCGACCAGGAAAACGACCAGAAAGTGATGGTCTACGACCTGGGCGGCGGTACATTCGATGTATCCATCATTGAGATGGGCGACGGCGTACAGGAAGTACTGGCAACGGCCGGTAACAACCACCTGGGCGGCGATGACTTTGATAAGAAGATCATGGACTGGCTGGTTGCCGAGTTTAAGAAAGAACAGGGCATTGACCTGTCCGGCGACAAAATGGCTATGCAGCGCATTAAGGAAGCTGCAGAGAAAGCCAAGATCGACCTGTCCGGTATGACCACGGCGCAGATCTCTCTGCCCTTCATCACCGCAGACGCTACCGGCCCCAAGCACATGGAGACCACCCTGTCCAGAGCCAAGTTTAACGAAATGACCGCAGACCTGGTAGAGGCTACCATGGGCCCGGTTCGCCAGGCCATGAGCGACTCCGGCCTGACCATGAACGACATTGACAAGATCCTGCTGGTAGGCGGTTCCACCCGTATTCCTGCCGTACAGGAAGCCATTAAGAAGTTCAGCGGCAAAGAGCCGTTTAAGGGCATTAACCCGGATGAGTGCGTAGCTATGGGCGCTGCCCTGCAAGGCGGCGTACTGGGCGGCGATGTAAAGGGCCTGCTGTTGCTGGATGTGACGCCCCTGTCCCTGGGTATTGAGACCATGGGCGGCGTGAACACCGTGATCATTGAGCGCAACACCACCATCCCCACCAAGAAGAGCCAGATCTTCTCCACCGCAGCCGACAACCAGACCTCCGTGGAGGTGCACGTGCTGCAAGGTGAGCGTGAGTTTGCCAAGGACAACAAGACTCTGGGTATGTTCCACCTGGACGGCATCATGCCCGCCCGCCGCGGTGTGCCCCAGATCGAAGTGACCTTTGATATTGACTCCAACGGCATTGTGCATGTAAGCGCCAAGGACCTGGGCACCGGCAAGGAGCAGCACATCAGCATTACCGCCTCCTCCAACATGAGCAAGGACGACATCGACAAGGCAGTGAAGGAAGCAGAGCAGTTCGCCGCCGAGGATAAGAAGAAGAGAGAGGCCGTAGACCTGCGCAACAATGCAGACCAGATGGTTTACCAAACCGAGAAGCTGCTCAGCGAGAACGGCGACAAGTTCAGTGATGACGACAAGAGCGCGCTGAACACTAAGCTGGACGCACTGAAGGAAGCACTGAAGGGCGACAACACAGACGCCATTAAGAGCGCCGAAGAGGACCTGACCAACAAGTTCTACGAAGTGTCTCAAAAGATCTATGAAGCCACCCAGGGCGCGCAGGGTCCCCAGCCCGGCGCAGCACCCGGTGCAGATGCAGCACAGGGCGGCAATGACGCCGGTTACACCGACGCAGACTACACCGAGGTGGACGATAACTAATCCCCTCTCAGGAACGGCGGCAGGCGGTAATACACCAGTATTGCCGCCTGCCTATACCGTTATCTATACTGAAATCTAAACGACGGAGGCTACTATGCCTGAAGAAAAACGAGATTACTACGAGGTGCTGGGCATAAACAAAGGCGCCTCGGAGGATGAGATCAAAAAAGCATACCGCAAAACCGCCAAGAAGTACCACCCGGACCTGCACCCGGACGACCCGGTGGCCGAGGCCAAATTCAAGGAATGTAACGAGGCCTACGAGGTGCTGGGCGATCCCCAAAAGAAAGCCCGATACGACCAATTCGGCTTTGCCGGGGTTGACCCCAACTACGGCGCCGGACAGGGCGGCTACGGCGGCGGTGGCTTTGGCTTTGACGGCGGCGACATTGACCTGGGCGATATCTTCTCCTCCATCTTTGGCGGTGGAGGCGGCGGCTTCGGCTTTGGCGGGCGCAACCCCAATGCGCCGGCGCGCGGTCGGGATGTGCGGGCGTCTGTGACCCTGACCTTTGAAGAAGCAGCCAAGGGCTGCAAAAAGACCGTCAGCACCCAGCGAGTCGAGGATTGCTCTGCGTGCGGCGGCACCGGTGCGGCGAAAGGCACCAGTCCCAAGACCTGCCCGGACTGCCAAGGACGCGGCGTAGTCAATGTGCAGCAGCGCACCGCCTTCGGTGTAATGAACAGCCAGCACACCTGCTCCCGCTGCGGCGGCCGGGGCAAAATCGTAGACGACCCCTGCAAAAAGTGCGGCGGCAAGGGCAAGGTGCGTGCCGCGCGGCAAATTGAAATCAACATTCCCGCCGGGATTGATGACGGCCAGGTGGTAACCGTGCGCGGTAACGGTGACGCCGGTATGAACGGCGGCCCTGCCGGTGATCTGCACATTGAAGTGCGGATCAAGAAGCACAAGGACTTTACCCGGGACGGCTATAATGTATGGTACAACAAGCATGTAAGCATTACCGAGGCCACCCTGGGCGCAGAATTACAGGTGCCCACCCTGGACGGCAATGTGAAGTACAATATGCCTGCCGGTACACAGCCGGGTGCCGTGTTTAAGCTGAAGGGTAAAGGTATTCAGCGGCTGAACAGTGTGGGCAAAGGCGACGAATATGTACAGATCATTGTAGATATTCCCACCGGTCTGACGCACGAGCAAAAGGAACTGCTGCGTACCTTTGATAAAAGCTACACGCCCCCCAAGAACCCGCCTAAAGAAGGCTTTTTTGACAAGTTCAAGAAGAAATAAGTACAAAGAGAAAAGCGCATTGCAAGGCTTGCAATGCGCTTTTTTGCACTTTACAGATCGTCCGCATCCTGCACCGGCTCTGCGGGAATGTCCTCATAATACGTTTCCCGCGGCACGCCGGTGTAGCTGCCGTCCACATCTGCCTGCAACATCTCCGGGCTGATATAGGAGGTCAGGTCAATGACTTCCTTGCCCTTTCTCTGCCGTTTTTCCTTTTTGTTCTTCTTCGCCATAAAAAATCACCCCTGTGCAATCGGTGCCGCGGCACCGGTAATAGTTTGCACAGGGGCGCTGTATTTACTCACAGCTTGGCCACATCCACGGCGGCAATTTTTTCCATAAAATCCTTCGGTGAAATCACCGTTCCCATATCCAAGAACTCGTCCATATTCATATTAAAATTATTCACATACACCGGCACTTGCTTGTATTCAATATCAATATGCAATCGGGCAGCGTCCGCCTTCACCACAGCCGGGTCATAGCCGTTTGCATCATAATACCGGCTGACAATTACCTCGTTGTTCTTCACATACAGCAGCGCCAGATTGCGCCCGGATTTGGAGATGCTCACATAGCTTTCGTCTGTCTTGGAGAGGGCTTGTCCCATTTTCATCTGTGCCACTGCCTTACAGGCGTCGGAATTCAGAAACAGCTCGTTGATAAAAATAGATTCCAGCGCGGTGGTATCGTCCGGCACCAGGATTGCCAAAATGTTTTTGGACAGCTTTTTGCCGTACATACTCTTGATGAATTCCTTAAAATAATGCTGGGTCTCGCTGATCTTGGCGGCATAATGATGATAAAAAGGAATATTGGCCACCACCGGCGTGCCCGGCAGGGAGAAGGTCTTAAAATCGTCCGTGTCCCGATCCTTCACCAAAATGTCCGAATTCGTAATGATCATAGGGATTGTTTTTGCCATAAAAAGGTCCCTCCGTGGCTCCTATTTTACTATAATGCCCGTGCCAAATCAATAAAAATCAAAAAATATAGTGAAATCCGACGGCAGTTATGGTAAAATAAGGTGACAACATTGTTGTGAGAGGAGGAGTTTTATGCATGATTCCGATGAGCTGGATGATATTCTGAACGAAATTCGGAACCACCAAAACCCGCACACAGAGGATGCGCCCCCAGAGCCGGAGCCGCCTCAGACCGTAGATATGCCGCTGTTTGACCACGCAGACGCCCCCACGCCTGCGCCGAAGGATTTGCCGGAGAATCCCACCCTGCCCACAGAGGCAGCAGAGGAAACACCGGCCGCCTCCGCTATGCCGGAGACCACACCCACCGCAGACGGCAGAGAAGATGTATATACCAATGTATTTTCCGGCACGGAGGAGACCCGGGCAGAGGCAACCTACACGCCCCCGACCCGACCCCTTGGTGACGATGAATATCCGGAGGAAGAAATGAAGAAGAACGATAAGCAAAAGAAAATCATTATTGCTGTTGTGGCCGTTGTGGTTGTGATTGCCGTGGCCCTAGGCATTTACTTTGGCGTGGTGCGCGGCAAAAACGAGGAGCCAACCTCCGGCGTGACCAATGCCGCTACCGAAGCCACCACCCAGGCACCGGTGGCCGTGGTGAACCCCTTTACCGGTGAGAACGACTACAATGAGGACGCGGTAGGCAAGCGCCCGGTGGCCCTGGTGGTAGAGAACGCCCAGGCTGCCCGTCCCCAGTGGGGGATCAATTCCCCGGACATTATCGTAGAGGGCGAAGTGGAAGGCGGCGAGACCCGTATGCTGTGGCTCTTTGCCGACTACACTTCTGTACCGGACAAGATCGGCCCTATGCGCAGCGCCCGCCCGCCGTACATTCGCTTTTCCGAGATGTTTGACGCCGTCTTTATCCACTGGGGTCAGAGCAAGAGCAAAGGCAGCTATGTAGGCGCCAACACCGTGTTTGACCAGGACAATGTGGACCACATTAACCAGATGACTTACAGTGGCAAGGTGGATCTGTTTACCAGAGACCAAACCCGCAATGTAGCCAGCGAGCACACCGGTGTGCTGCGCGGCAAAAAAATTGCCTCTGCCCTGAAAGAGCAGAAGATCCGCACCAAGGTCAACGAGGCCAAGTTTACCACCTTCGACTTTAACAAAAAGGCAACTGCCGTGGGTGATGACCCCTGCAACGCACTGGCGCTGACCTTCTCTAATCGCACCCGCACCCGCGACTGGACCTATAAAAGCGATGACCAAATGTACCACAGCACCGATTATGAAACGGATGTAAAGATGAAGAACCTGATCGTGCTGTTTGACAACACCTCTTACACCACCAAGGCCAATTACAAAGGCAGCGGTAAGGGCGAGACCTACTGTAACTACGATCTGGCCGGCGGCAAGGGTGTGCTCGCTTCTCAGGGCACCTACACCGAGATCAAGTGGAGCAAAAAGGACGGCAAGCTGTCCCTGACCACCACCGACGGTCAGCCCTTAAAGCTGAACCCCGGTCGCAGCTGGATCGGCTACGCCTCTGCCAACAACGGCGGTAAAGTCGTGGAAAAGTAAAAATTGGAATCCATAAAAGACCGTCTCGGATCATCCGGGGCGGTCTTTTGTATGTGGATGTGCATAAAAATACCGGCGGGAGCAAGTCCCCACCCTACAGGAATTTTATAACCGATGTAATATTATAAAACGCCGCAAGCACATAAAAAAGGACCGATACACCATGTATCGGTCCTTTGATTTACCAAACGATTACAGCAGGCCGGCCACCAAGTCGCCCATTTGGGCGGTGGTCACCGGACGGAAGCCCTCCTCGTAAATATCCGGGGTGCGGGCCTGGGTCAGTGCCTGATCCACCGCGTCCTCAATGGCCTGGGCAGCCTCCATCTCGCCAAAGGTGTAGCGCAGCATCATGGCGCCGGACAAAATGGTTGCCAGCGGATTGGCCTTGCCCTGACCGGCAATATCCGGTGCGGAACCGTGGATAGGCTCATACAAGCCAAAGGTGCCCTCTGCCAGAGAAGCAGACGCCAGCATACCGATGGAGCCGGAGATCATAGACGCCTCGTCAGACAGAATATCGCCAAAGATATTGGAAGTGACAATCACATCAAACTGGTTGGGATTGCGCACCAGCTGCATAGCGCAGTTGTCCACATACATATAGGACACCTCCACCTGGGGGTAATCTGCCTTGGTCTCTTCTACAATCTTACGCCACAGGCGGGAGCTGTCCAGCACATTGGCTTTGTCCACGCAGGTCAGCCGCTTGTCCCGCTTCATGGCGTACTCAAAACCGGCCTTGACAATGCGCTTGATCTCCGGGTAAGTGTAGCGCTCCGTATCATACGCGCCCACCACGCCGTTCTCCTCATAAGTGCCGCGGTCGCCGAAGTAAATGCCGCCGGTCAGCTCGCGCACAATGAGAATGTCCAACCCGTCGCCGATAATCTCCTCCTTAATGGGAGAAGCGCTCTTCAGCGGGGCAAAGATCTTAGCCGGGCGCAGATTGGCAAACAGACCCAGGTCCTCACGAATGGCCAGCAGACCCTTTTCCGGTCGATTGTTGCCCGGCTGGTCGTCCCACTTAGGGCCGCCCACAGCGCCCAGCAGCACCGCATCAGATGCTTTGCAGGCTGCCGCCGTTTCTGCCGGATAGGGCACGCCGGTGGCATCAATGGCACAGCCGCCCAGCAGCTGGTCGTTGTAATCAAAGGAGAAGCCAAACTTCTCCCCTGCCTTGTCCAGCACCTTGATACATTCGTTCACGATCTCCGGCCCAATGCCGTCACCGCGCAACACGGTGATTTTGTAATTTTTCATGTTCTTGCCCTTTCTGTCTTAGCAAACCTCAAAAATGCCTGGCATAGTATCGTCCCGCATGGTGTCTGCCTGGTCCCGGTTGATGGCGCAGATAATGCCCTTCATGGACGCATAACCGATATTATGGCTGACGCCGATACCGAAAATGTCCTTCCCCTGTGGGTTCTTTAAGTGAATGTAGCTGATGGCCTTGGAGTCAGAGCCTACGGAGATGGCGTGCTCGCTGTAATCCACAAACTGGTAGCTGGCCACCTCGGTTTGGTTCATAGCGTCGCAGAACGCAGCCACCGGGCCGTTGCCGTTGCCCTCAATCTGCACCGGCGCATTGTCCTTGTATTTCAGCTCGCCGGAGAAATGCACATGGGTCAGATCGTCCTGCTCGTTCTTCTCCTCGCTGATCTTATAATTCACCAGGCGGTAGGGGCCGCACACATTGCGGTATTCCTGCTGGAACAGGTCAAAGACCTCCTCCGCTTTCAGTTCCTTACCCTTCTCGTCGCAGGCTTTTTGTACCACGGCGCTAAACTCCGGGTGCATGGACTTGGGCATCTTGATGCCGTAGTTGTTGGCCAAAATAAAGGCAGTGCCGCCCTTGCCGGACTGAGAATTGATCCGAATGATGGGCTCATACTCTCGGCCCACATCTGCCGGGTCGATAGGCAGGTACGGGATCTCCCAATAAGGGGTGCCGCTTTCTTCCATATAGATCTTGCCCTTGTTAATGGCATCCTGATGAGAGCCGGAGAATGCGGTAAACACCAACTCGCCGGCATAAGGCTGGCGGGGCGGTACCTGCATCTTGGTGCAGCGCTCATACACTTCCTTGATTTCATTGATGTTGTGGAAATCCAGCTTAGGATCGACCCCCTGGGTCCACATATTCAGCGCCAAGGTCACCACATCCACATTGCCGGTACGCTCGCCGTTGCCGAACAGGGTGCCCTCTACACGATCGGCACCGGCCATCAGCGCCAGCTCCGTAGCAGCCACGCCTTCGCCCCGGTCATTGTGGGGATGCAGGGAGATAATGGCCGCGTCCCGGTTGGGCAGATGACGGCAGAAATACTCGATCTGGTCTGCATAACCGTTGGGAGAGGAACCCTCCACAGTGGAGGGCAGGTTCAGGATAATGGGGTTCTCCTTGGTAATATGCAGCTCCTCCATCACCCGGCGGCAGATCTCTACCGCATTGTCCATCTCCGTACCGGTAAAGGACTCCGGCGAATACTCAAAGCGAATGTTCATTTCCGGGTGGCGCTTTTTCTCCTCCTCGGTGAGTTCATAGATCAAGCGGGCGCCGTCCACGGCGATCTGAATTACGCCGTCCATATCCGTCTTAAACACCACCTTGCGCTGCAAAGTGGAAGTGGAATTGTAAAAATGCACGATCACATTCTTGGCGCCGTCAATGGCCTCAAAGGTCTTTTTGATCAGGTGAGGGCGCGCCTGCACCAGCACCTGAATGGTCACATCGTCCGGGATATAATGGCCGTCGATCAGGGTACGCAGGATCTCATACTCCGTCTCGCTGGCAGAGGGAAAGCCCACCTCGATCTCCTTAAACCCAACCTCAATCAGGGTCTTAAAATATTCCAGCTTTTCCTCCAAATTCATCGGGTCCACCAGCGCCTGGTTGCCGTCACGCAGATCCACCGAGCACCAAATGGGCGCGTGGTCGATCACGCGGTTGGGCCACTGGCGGTCCGGCAGATCAATGGGGGTAAAGGGCTTATACTTCTTGTAGCCTTGGTTCATCATCACAGTTTCTCCTTTCTCTGTTGGGGAGGCACAAACAAAAACTGCGCCCCCAATGGATAGGGACGCAGTATCTATGCGTGGTACCACCCTACTTCAGCAGAAAAAATCTGCCCTTTGGCATCAAGCAATGCCTCAACCGATAACGAGGTTAAACGGCTCTTCCTATTGATCTCTATTCAGAAGAGCAACTCCGCAGAGAGCTATGCACCTATGTTCCCTGTGCGGCTTGCACCGTCCGCCGCCTCTCTGTGCAGGAAAACGCAGGTCTTTTTCTGCTTCACAGTCTTTTGTGGGTACTGTATATTCAGTAAGATTATTATAACACGCGTGCCAATTTTGTCAACCCAAATTTTACAGTTTGGAGTAGCCGTAGCCGTTCATAATGGCGTCTACCGGCTGACCGGCCTTGCACATGGGGCAGTCCTTGGCGGCTGTATAAGAATAATTGGGCAGATCCTCCGGGGTAAACAGGGTGTTAACCTCCAGCCCGCACAGTTCCTTGGCTGCACTGAACACGGAAGAAATGCCAATCACATTGCCGCCGTAATACCGGGCGCTCTGTACCGCCCGCTCCACCGTGCGGCCGCTGGTGATACAGGAGATGAGCACCACCACATTCTTGCCCTGGATCATCCGGCGCAAATTGTCCCTAAAGATCATATTGCCCTGGGTGTCATACTCCGGGCCCAGCACATAAACCTGTAAGTCCGGGTTGGGCGCCAGCATACTGGGGCTTGCCAGTTCCTGGGCCATATAAGCACCCAGCGCCTGGGTCTCATACAGGCACAGCACCGTGTCCACATCCATATTCCGCACGCTGTAATACTCGGCCAGCAGCTTGGCAGCCTCCACAGACACCACCCGATTATGCTTAATATCCGAGGTGCCCACATAGTAATTCAGGTGGGCGGAAGCGGTTACATAATGGCCGGGAATCGCGTGGATAAACACATCTTCATTTCTGTTACAAGGTATTGTATAAATCTGGCTCATTGGCACACATCCTTTCTATCCTTATTGTATCTGATTTTGCCCCGCCTTGCAATAAAAAAATCAAAATCAGGGGAAGATTCCACTACAAAAGGTCAAATTGGCCGACATTTTATTTTTTCGTCAACTCAGTCAGCGCCGCATAATGGGTCACGGTAAATTGCTCCGGAGCAATCCGCTCCAGCAGCGCCCGGTGCTCTTGCTCCCAGGACTGTAAATCACCCGGAGTCAGGGAAGCCCCTACGCCGCGGCAGGCCCGCATACGGCCGTGCCAGCTCTCCCGAGTAAAAGGCACTTGTAGCCGCCAAGTACGCTGACAGGTACAAGTGAAATCCGTATTGTATGCTGGATTCGGCACAATGGGCTGCTCTTGCTCCCCGGCGCCACTCCAAGAAGGGTTGTACCGCAGCACCAGTTGCTCACTGGCATTGGCGATGGAGTCCTCAAAGGGCAGCCAGTTCATCACCAACAGCAACACCTTGCCCCCCGTAGGAAGAAACCGGGCAAACTGTCGAGCCGCCCGAGGCGGATCCAAATACCAATAGCATTGACAGACGGTAATAGCATCAAAGCTGCCGTCCGGCGCCTCCACCGCCTCTGCGGCACATACCCGGTAGTCTATATTCATACCGGTTGACAGTCGCCGTGCTTCTGCAATTTGCTGTGGGGATGGATCCACCCCCAACCAGTGAGCGCCGTGCTTATACAAATGGCGGGGCAGTACCCCGGTGCCGGTGCCAATATCCAGCACCTGCTGCCCGGCCAATCCTACGCCGCGATCCAAGATCGAACGGTAAAATTCCGGGGGATAAATATCTCGATACCGGGCGTAATCCGCTGCCGTGCGCCCCCAGTCAAAGGGATTGCCGCCGTCTATACGGGCGTCCTTGATCTCCATCGTATCACCTCTTGCCTAAAGTATAACATAAACTCGGTGGCGGTGACAAGGGTGCGGAGATTTTGCAACCGATTTGGCTCCGTTGCAAAGAGCAACTCTAATCTGTAGGATCCGATACCTACATCAGGCCGACATTTTTACAAATAAAACAAACGGCAAGGACTCCCCTGCCGTTTTGTGTGATTTTGATAAATTTGATCTTACCAAACCTGCCGGGCGACGGTGCGCACCAGGTCCAGCTTGGCCCACTGCTCATCATCCGTCAGTTTGTTGCCGATCTCGCAAGAGGCAAAGCCGCACTGGGGACTTAGACACAGGTTTTCCAGGGGCACCAGCTCCGCTGCCTGGGCGATCCGCGCTTTTACCGCCTCCGGATTCTCCAGCACCGGGGACTTGGTGGTCACCAGGCCCAGCACCACTTTTTTGCCCGGGGCAACAAACTGCAGCGGTGCAAAATCGCCGGAGCGGGCGTCGTCGAATTCCAGATAAAAGCCGTCCACATGCGCCTTGGCAAACAGAATGGGTGCAATAGGCGCATAGCCGCCGGAACTGGCCCAGGTGGAGTGATAATTGCCGCGGCACACATGGGTGGTCACCACCAGGTCCGCCGGCTTGCCCTCCAGGGCAGCATTGTTGAGTTGCAGGTACTTCTCTGCCTGGTCCTCCAGCTTAGCGCCGGTACTCGCCAGGAACTGCTGATACCCGGCGTCGCAGAACATACCCCAGGTGCAGTCGTCCAGCTGCACATTGCGGCAACCGGCGGCATACAGATCGGCGATCACCTGGCGATACGCGGCGGCAATATCGGAAAGCAGTGCGTCATCGTCCGGATAAACCGCCCGGGTGGCCTTGCCGTTATCCTCCCGGAACAGCTCTGCATACAGCTGCGCCGGTGCGGGAATGGTCTGGCGGGCAACGGTGTTGTCATCTTCAAACTGCTTTACAAATTTAAAATGCTCCACAAAGGGGTGATTCTCGCCGCTGATCTTGCCCACCACCTGCACAGAGCCGGGGGTGGTCTCCTCCCCATGGAAAATATAGCCGTGGTCCAAGGTGATCTCCTGCAGTCCTTGCAATCCCCACATAAAGTCCAGGTGCCAATAGCTGCGACGGAACTCGCCGTCGGTAATGGTGTGATACCCGGCGGCTTTTTGGCGAGAGATCAGCTTGCGAATCTCTCGGTCCTCCACTTCTTTCAGCCCGGCAGCGTCCAGCTCACCGGCGGCGAAAGCGGCGCGGGCGGCCTTAATGGGCGCCGGGCGCAAAAAGCTGCCTACAAAATCATAGCGAAAAGGTGCGTTCTTGCTGTACATATTTTTGTCCTCCGTTTGGTTGTTGTTGCTTATAGTATAACGGAGGTTTTCGCTATTGTAAAATACGGATATTCAGCTGTTTGTAATAGTTTTATTCTATGGGTACATACTGTTTCAAATTTTCAATATACGCCCGGCACAGACTGCCCGGCTGCACGCCGGCCGGCAAAATATAGCCGATCTCCATGGGCGCCACGCCGGTAAGGGGCACGGCTACAATATTCTCGCCGTTAAGCTTGCTGTCGATCACGCCGCTGCACACGGTGTAGCCCTGCAAGCCGATCAGCAAATTAAACAGAGTGGCGCGGTCCCGCACCCGGATATTTTTGCTGCGCACTGCCGGGCTGAAGATCTCTTCCGAAAAATAAAAGGAATTGTGATCTCCCTGCTCAAAGGACAAATAAGGATACGGCGCCAAATCGTCAAAAGACACCGCTTGGGCACCGGAGAGCGGGTGATCGCTGCTGAGAAACACATGCGCGTGGGCGGTAAACAGGGGCGTAAAATCCAAATCCGCCCCCCGCAGCAGCTTTTGCAGCGCCGTGCGATTAAAGTCGTTGAGATACAACAGACCGATCTCGCTTTTGCGCTGTGCCACATCCTCAATGATCTCGTAGGTTTGCGTCTCTCGCAAAGAGAAGTCGTAGCGGTCGCCGCCTCGCTCCCGGATCAGGTCCACAAAGGCGTTCACCGCAAAGGAATAGTGCTGGGTAGATACACAAAAGGCCTGCTTGCGCACCGGGTCGCCCTTGTAGCGGCTTTCCAGCAGCGCCGTCTGCTCCAAAATTTGGCGAGCGTAAGACAGGAACACCTCGCCTTCTTTGGTCACGATCACGCCCTTATTGGTGCGGTGGAACAGGGTCAGGTGCATTTCGCTCTCCAACTCCTGAATGGCAGCACTCAGACTGGGCTGGGCCACAAACAGCGCCTTGGCCGCCCCACTGACGGTGCCACACTCCGCCACCTTGACCACATATTCCAGTTGTTTTAATGTCATAACGATCTCCCCTTTGCCATTATTATACGCCATTCGGCACCCGGGTGTAAAGGTTAAATCTATGGCAAAGCGATTCAATGTTCCCTGTTGCAGCAACCCTCCGTGGCTAACCATTTATAAAACGAAAAAACAGCGGTGCAAGTGCACCGCTGCCAAAGGGACTTAAAATTACTCTACAATGGAGGTACCGGTCATTTCTGCCGGCTGGGGCAGACCCATCACCTTGAGCATGGTGGGAGCAATGTCGCACAGCTTGCCGCCCTCACGCAGGGTGCAGGGGTAGTTCACCACGATAAAGGGCACCGGGTTGGTGGTGTGGGCCGTGAACGGCTCGTCGTTCTCGTCCAGCATCTTGTCTGCATTGCCGTGGTCGGCAGTGACAAACAGCACGCCGTCCATATCCTTGACCGCCTGAACCAAGCTGCCAACGCAGGCGTCCACCGTCTCCACAGCTTTAACAGCCGCGGGAATAATGCCGGTGTGACCCACCATATCACAGTTGGCGAAGTTGACAATCACCACATCGTACTTACCGCTGCGCACGGCCTCATTCAACTTTTCAGACACCTGAGGTGCGCTCATCTCCGGCATCAGGTCAAAGGTTGAGATCTTGGGAGAGGGCACCAAAATGCGATCCTCGCCCGGATACGGCTCCTCTGCGCCGCCGTTGAAGAAGAAGGTCACATGGGCATACTTCTGGGTCTCGGCAATCCGCAGCTGGGTCTTGCCCTGCTTGGACAGGTACTCGCCAAAGGTGTTCTCCAGACTCTCCGGACCAAAGGCCACATGCACGCAAGGCATCTCCGCATCATACTGGGTCATGCACACAAAATAGGGGTTCAAGGCACCACCCTTGCGGTCAAAGCCGGTGAATGCCGGATCCACAAAGGCGCGGGTAATCTCCCGGGCACGGTCCGGCCGGAAGTTAAAGAAGATCACGCTTTCGCCGCTCTGCACACGGCCCTCGTTGCCAACAACGGTGGGCAGCACAAACTCATCGGTCAGGTGCTTTCCGTCCTCGTCCACCGTCTCATAAGACGCACGCACGGCCGCCACCGCGTCCGTAGCCTGCACGCCCTCGCCGTACACCATAGCGGCATAGGCTTTTTCCACACGGTCCCAAATATTATCACGGTCCATGGCGTAGAAACGACCCATCACAGAGGCGATCTTACCAACGCCCAGTTCGTCCATCTTGGCCTGGAGCTGTTCCAAATCCTCCGCTGCAGAAGCGGGGGGCACATCACGGCCGTCCAGAAAAGCGTGCACATACACCTTGGAAACGCCCTGTTCCTTGGCCATCTCCAGCAGATTGTACAGGTGGGTCATGTGGCTGTGTACGCCACCGGGAGACACAAGACCCATCAGGTGTAGGGCCTTGTCCTTGGCATTCTCCATGGCGCCAACCAGCACCTCATTTTTATAGGCCTCTCCGTCGGCAAACGCCTTGGAAATGCGGGTCAGGTCCTGGTACACCACGCGACCGGCGCCCATATTGGTGTGTCCCACCTCGCTGTTGCCCATCTGGCCATCCGGCAGGCCCACATCCATACCGGAGGCACCGATATAGGTATAAGGGCACTCGGCCATCAGCTTATCCAAATTGGGCTTCTTGGCCATGGCAATGGCATTGCCATGCTGGGACGGGTTCTTGCCGAAGCCGTCCATAATGCAAAGCACATAAGGTTTCTTAGACATAGTAATAACTTCCTTTCACGGATAAAGTGACAAAGCAAGAGGGAGCAGCGACCGTCGCCGCAACTCCCCCCCAGCCATTGATTTTTTATTTAGAAGCAGCCTTCACGATCACGGAGAAGTCCTTGGCCTTCAAAGAAGCGCCGCCGATCAGTCCGCCGTCTACATGCTCCTTGGCCAGCAGCTCCTCTGCGTTGCCGGCATTCATAGAACCGCCGTACTGCACCACAAAAGCATCTGCAGCAGCCTGGCCGTACAGCTGGGCGATAACGGAACGGATGTAACCGTTCACCTCATCAGCCTGATCCGCCGTAGCGGTCTTGCCGGTGCCGATGGCCCATACCGGCTCATAAGCGATGATCACATTCTTCAGCTCTTCCTCGCTGACGCCCTGCAAAGCGATCTTGGTCTGCATGCCGACCACCTCAAAGGTGACACCCTGCTCGCGCTCCTCCAGCACCTCACCAACGCAAAGGATCACTTTCAGCCCATTGTCCAGGGCAGCGCGCACGCGCTTGTTCACGGTCTCATTGGTCTCGCCGAAATACTGACGGCGCTCACTGTGGCCGATGATCACATAGGGCACGCCCATGGCCTTCAGCATGGGAGCGGACACCTCAGCAGTGAAAGCGCCTTTCTCTGCCCAGTGGCAGTTCTCAGCGCCCACCTGAATGTTGGAGCCTTTGGTGGCGTCCAGGGCAGCCTGCAGATCCACAAAGGGTGCACAGATGATTACATCGCAATCCGCGTCTGCCACCAGGGGTTTCATCTCCTCCAGCAGAGCAGTGGTCTCTGCGGGGGTGTTGTTCATTTTCCAGTTGCCGGCAATGACGGCCTTACGAAGTGCTTTGTTCATAATTCACTTACCTCTTTTATAGAAAAAATAGATTTAGCAATTAGTCCTTATCCTGCAATGCAGCGATACCGGGCAGCTCCTTGCCCTCCAGGAATTCCAAAGAAGCGCCGCCGCCGGTAGAAATGTGGCTCATCTTATCGGCAAAGCCCAGCTTGGTCACAGCAGCCACAGAATCGCCGCCGCCGATAATGGAGATGGCGCCGCTGTCTGCAATAGCCTTAGCCACAGCGATGGTGCCGCTGGCGAAATTGTCCCATTCGGACACACCCATGGGGCCGTTCCAAATCACAGTGCCTGCGCCGTCAATGGCGTCCGCAAACAGCTTTTCCGTCTTGGGACCGATGTCCAGGCCCATCCAGCCGTCCGGAATATCGTCGGACTTGCAAACCAAAACCTCGGTATCCTCTTTATACTCTTTGCCGCAGCGATTGTCTACGGGGATCAGGAACTTCACGCCCTTATCCTTGGCAGTCTGCATCATCTCGCCGGCCTTGTCCACCCAGTCAGCCTCCAGCAGAGAGGTGCCGATGTTGTGGCCCATGTACTTCATAAAGGTATAAGCCATACCGCCGCCGATGATGATGGTATCGCACTTGTCGATCAAATTAGAAATCACACCGATCTTGTCAGACACCTTAGCGCCGCCCAGAATAGCAACCAGCGGGCGCTTGGGATCTGCCAGTGCACCGCCCATAAACTGGATCTCCTTTTGGATCAGGTAGCCGCAGGCAGCCGGCAGGTAAGAAGCCACACCGGTGGTGGAGCAATGGGCACGGTGTGCGGTGCCGAATGCGTCGTTCACAAACAGGTCTGCCAAAGAAGCCAGCTCCTTGGAGAAGTTCTCCTCGTTCTTGGTCTCCTCTGCACGGTAACGCACATTCTCCAGCAGCATCACCTGGCCGTCCTGCAAGTCGGCAGCCATCTTCTTAGCATTGTCACCGACTACATTCTCGTCCTCAGCCAGCGGCACATCCACGCCCAGGTACTCGCTCAGGCGCTTAGCCACGGGAGCCAGGCTGAACTCAGGCTTATACTCGCCCTTGGGTCTGCCAAGGTGGGAGCACAAAATCACCTTGGCGCCCTGCTCCATCAGGTACTTAATGGTGGGCAGTGCAGCCACAATACGCTTGTCATTGGTGATCTCGCCGTCTTTCAGCGGAACATTAAAGTCGCAGCGTACCAGTACGCGCTTGCCTTTAACATCCAAATCTTCAACGGATTTTTTGTTCAGTGCGTTCATAAAATAACAACTCCTTCAAGTTAATCTGTCTTCTTAGAAAAGTCTGATATTTTTACCGATACAATTATAGCCGATTTGCCCCTATATTGCAAGAAAAAATTGGTCTCCGTCGGCAGATTTGTTATATTATTCACAACTTGCCCGCCGCTATGCAAAATCTTGTGCAAGGTGAATAGAATTCCGAATTGTTCGGGGGAGCAGACCGCCGTGTAATCCCTCCGCGTTTGCCTACGGCAAACCATCTCCGAGACAAATCGGTTTACAAACGCAAAAAGAACGGATACCGAAGTACCCGTTCTTTTGATTGATCATCGGAACTTATTTCTCCAGGTTGGCTTTTACGGTAGCCAGCTCGTCGGCCAGTTCCTCAGGCAGATGATCGCCGAACTTTGCGTACAGCTCCTCAACGCCCTTCAGTTCTTCTTCCCAAGCGTCCTTATCCACATCCAGGATCTTGTCCAGCTGCTCCTCGGTCATATCCAGGCCTTCCCGGTTGATATCCTTGGCATAAGGCAGGTAGCCGATTGCAGTCTCCTGCGCATCCACCTTGCCCTCGCAACGGTCAACGATCCAGTCCAGAACGCGCATATTGTCGCCGAAGCCGGGCCACAGGAAGTTGCCCTCATCGTCCTTACGGAACCAGTTTACATTAAAGATCTTGGGAGCCTTATCGGGATCCAGGGTCTGGCCGATCTCGATCCAGTGCTTCCAATAATCGCCCATGTTGTAGCCGCAGAAGGGCAGCATAGCCATGGGGTCACGACGAATCACACCAACAGCGCCGGTAGCGGCAGCAGTGGTCTCAGAGCCCATAACGGAGCCCACGAACACGCCGTGGTTCCAGCTCTTGGACTGGTACACCAGAGGCGTCAGCTTTGCACGACGACCGCCGAAGATGAAAGCGGAGATCGGCACGCCCTGCGGGTTCTCAAACTCGGGAGAAATGCAGGGGCAGTTCTTTGCAGGCGCGGTAAAGCGGCTGTTGGGGTGTGCGCCCTTCTCGTCGCTGGTCTGGCCGTTCCAGGGATTGCCCTTCCAGTCAATGGCATTGGTAGGCGGATTCTTATCCAGGCCTTCCCACCACACGGTGTTGTTGTCCATATTGTGGCAAACATTGGTGAAGATGGTGCCGCTCATGGTGGACTTCAGTGCGTTGGGGTTAGACTTCATATTGGTGCCGGGAGCCACGCCGAAGAAGCCGTTCTCCGGGTTGATGGCATACAGACGGCCGTCCGGGCCCTTGCGGATCCAGGCGATATCGTCGCCAACGGTCCAGATCTTGTAGCCCTTCTTCTGATAGCCTTCCGGCGGAATCAGCATAGCCAGATTGGTCTTGCCGCAAGCAGACGGGAAAGCAGCACACAGGTATTTGATCTCGCCTGAGGGCTTTTGCAGACCCAGGATCAGCATATGCTCAGCCTGCCACATCTCGTTCTTACCCAGGTAAGAAGCGATACGCAGAGCGAAGCACTTTTTGCCCAGCAGCACATTGCCGCCGTAAGCAGAGTTCACGGAAATGATGGTGTTGTCCTCCGGGAACTGGCAGATCCAGCGATTCTCCGGATCCACATTGCACTTGCAGTGCATACCGCGCACCCAGTCGTTAGAGTCGCCCAGTACATCCAGAACAGCCTTGCCCACTCTGGTCATGATGTTCATGTTCAGCACAACGTAGATAGAATCGGTGATCTCGATACCGACCTTGGAGAAGGGAGAACCAACGGGACCCATGGAATAGGGAATGATATACATGGTTCTGCCCTCGTAAGCACCGGCAGCGATGTCATAGAGCATTTTATAAGCCTTAGAGGGCTCCATCCAATGGTTGGTGGGGCCGGCGTCCTCTTCTTTTCTGGAGCAGATCAGAGTTCTGTCCTCCACACGGGCCACGTCGTTCTCTGCGGTTCTGTGCAGATAGCAGTCGGGCAGCAGCTCCTCGTTGAGCTTGATCATCTCGCCGGTTTCCACAGCCTCCGCCTTCAGGGCGTCGATCTGTTCCTTAGAACCGTCGATCCAAACGATCTTAGAGGGCTTGGTCAGTTCCACTTTTTCGTCCAGCCACGCAAGCAGGGACTTGTTGGAAGTCAAAGTTGTTTCCATAACTCTATTCTCCTTTAAGTTATTTGCAAAAAATCCAAAAAATCAGTGCATTTTTTGTTACTATCATTATACCAAAAGCGGCAAAAAATTCAATAGATACGGCTTCTAATTAGAACTTTTTCACAATTTTTTCAAAAAGTCGGCCGATCAATTGGCATAGTTGCATAAGCGTTCAGATCCGGTTGTGCGCGCACGCCGGACACATACTCATAGTAACCCTGGGCGCCCACCATGGCGCCGTTGTCACCGCAGTATTTCAGTGCCGGCAAATGCAGCTGCCAGCCCTTTTGGCGGCACAGGCGGTCCGTCTCTCGGCGCAGGCGGGAATTGGCGGACACACCGCCTGCCAGGGCAATGGAAGTGTAGCCGTAGTCCGTAGCAGCCTTTTCCAGCTTCTCCACCAGGCAATCGGTAACGCCCTTTTGGAACGAGGCAGCCAGATCGGCCACCGGCAGGGTCTCCCCCTTCTGCTCCATCCGGTGCACGATGTTGATGACCGCAGTCTTTAGCCCACTGAACGAGAAATCATAGGGCGTGTCCAGCCGCGGGTGGGGAAAGGCAAAGGCATTCTCGTCCCCGGTGGGGGCAATCTTGTCTATGCTGATCCCGCCGGGGTACGGCAGCCCCAAGGTGCGCCCGGCCTTGTCCAGCGCCTCGCCGGCAGCATCGTCTCGGGTCTTGCCCAGCACTTTATAAGTGGTGTAGTCCTCCACCGCTACAATGTGGCTGTGGCCGCCGCTGACCACCAGGCAAAGAAACGGCGGTTGCAGATCGCCGGTAATGTAATTGGCTGCCACATGGCTGCGCAGGTGGTGCACCGGCACCAGGGGCGTATTTGTAGCCATAGACAGCCCCTTGGCAAAGTTCACCCCCACCAGCAGGGCGCCGATGAGCCCGGGGGCATAGGTCACCGCAATGGCGTCAATCCCTGACATATCGCAATTGGCGTCCGCCAGCGCCTGGCGCACCACGCCACTGATGCTCTCTGCATGGCGGCGGGAGGCAATCTCCGGCACCACGCCACCGTACAGCTTATGCTCCTCCAGCGAGGTAGCGATCACATTGGACAGCACCTGCCGTCCGTCCTGCACCACGGCCGCCGCCGTTTCATCGCAGGAGCTTTCAATTCCTAAAACTCTCATTTTTTAATATCCTCTTGGGTCTTGACCGTCGGTATGGTCTGGCCGTTTTTCTCCGCAATAGCCAGCAGCTTTTTCTCCGTCGGGCCGCCGGGCACCAACTCGCCCACATAATAGGAATGATCCTTTCCGTCCGAAATGGCGTAGCCATTCTCCACCGGGACGAATGTGCCGTCCTCGTCCGTCTCGCCCTCGACTTTGTAAATCCGCAGGTCCCGGTTCTCCACCTGCACCACCTGGAAGAGGGAGCCGTCCGGGGAATAACGCACATATTCCTCACCAATGCCAAAATTATTGGTAGCCGCATACACAGACAGCAGCACCATTAAAAGCATACCTACAACGGCCTCTGCTACCTGCTTGCCGGTGCGGGCACTCTCATTCTCCCGGGCATAATAGGCCCGGCTTTTTTCGTCCTTGGGATAAAAGCGCTTCATCAAGGGCGTGCCAAGCAGCACCTTGCCGGTACTAAATATACCGATTGCGCTGACCAATCCTAAAGCCACACACTTGGCCGTGCTCACGCTGATCTCCAGCGTACCGATGGGCAGCGTGTACTCCACCAGCCGGGTGCCCCGAAACAGCAGGGCACGCAGGCCGAACACCAGCACCATGGCCACGATCAGCCCCACAACAGCAATAATCCCATTCACCTTGCGGGCACAGCGCTTATACTGCCGCTCAAAATCCTGCTTGGCTTGCTCGGTTTGGTCCACCACCGTATTGCCCCGGCGCATATAGTCCAGCAGGCGGCGTTCATAGAGGGTGTCCAGTCGGCCCTTGGCCTCCGCCTTTTCCAGGTGCCGCAGCAGCTTGGCACTGTCCGTTGCGCCGGACACGGCGGTGACCATCGGGTGCGTAGGCAATATGCCCAAGATCTCCTGATCTTCCCCATCCGGGTCATTTGGGTCAAAGTGCTTGCCCCGCACGGCTTTCATATCCGCCAGGCGATTGGCTTTCATCTGCGCCAAAAGCTGCGGTTCTGCCGCTCGGCGCAGGTCGTAATCATACTTATGTACCGCCTCCAGCAGCTCCCGCACCAGGCCCGGCACCTCGCCGGTGGTGGAAAAACCGCTGTGGTAATACTGGTTAAAGTCCTCGATCTCCAGCACATTGAACACATCATAGAGTGTAAAGCGTCCGGCATCGCCGTAGTCCAGATCTATGTCCAAAAAATTGTCGGTCAGCAGCATCACCGATGGCAGATACCGCAGCCGCAGCCGGTATTCGCCGCAGTCAAACACGGCGGTCAAGCGGTAATCATCTGTCGTGTGACTCTCCTCAAAACCCATAAACCGACCGTACAGCCCGGTGGCGGCGCAGTCCTCCACGGCGCTGCGCACAGCGGCGATCATGGCCTTGGTCTCCGGCTCTAATTTATAGAGCTTGTCTTTCTTTTTACCCATCCGGTTCCTCTTTCTTAAAGGTTTTTGTCAGCAGCAGCGCGTCCTCCGTCGGATCTGTATAGAAGTCCCGGCGCCGCCCCACCGGCTGAAAACCCAGTTCCCGGTACAGTGCCAGCGCCGCTCCGTTGGACGGCCGCACCTCCAGGGTCAAAAAATCCAGTTCCCCGGCGGCAAAGCAAGCACCGAACAGCGCCCGTGCAATACCCCGGCGGCGATAGGTGGGATCCACCGCCACATTGGTGACGCTGCCCTCACCGCAGACCACCTGCACCCCCAGGTAGCCTACCACTTTATCTTCCAGCACCGCCACTAAAAAGCGGGCGCAGGGGCTCGTCAGCTGGGCCTCTAAATCCGCCCGCTGCCAGGGGTGGGCAAAGCACAGCTGCTCCAGCCGCTCCACCCCGGACAAATGCGCCGGGGCAAAGGGCAAAATTTGCAGGTTGTGGTCTTTAATGTGCATCATACCAAGTTTGGCCGATCTTGCCGTCGGCCCGCAGCAGCACCGCCATATTGCAGGCGTGCTCCATCTCCTCCGTCACAATTTGCAGTGCCCGGTCGGCCTCTGCCTCCGGCGCCTCTACAATCAATTCATCGTGCACCTGGAGGATCAGGCGGCTCTCCATGCCCTCGGCATACAGCCGCCGATCCACCCGCACCATGGCAATCTTAATAATATCAGCCGCAGTGCCCTGGATCGGCATATTCCGCGCCACCCGCTCGCCAAAGGCGCGGAGCATGTGGTTGCTGGCAGCCAGCTCCGGCAGATACCGCCGCCGACCGAACAGCGTGGTGGCATAGCCGGTGTCCTTGGCGGTGTCAATCATCCGCTGCATATAGGTCGCCACGCCCTGATAGGTGTGCATATAGGAGTCAATATATTCCTTGGCCTCTTTGTTGCTGACCCCAATATCCTTGGCCAGCGAAAAAGCGCCGATGCCGTAAACAATGCCAAAGTTCACCGCCTTGGCGCGACTGCGCAGCTGGGGGGTGATCATCTCCGGCGGCAAACCAAATACCTGCGCCGCCGTGGCGGTGTGAATATCCGCGCCGCTGTTAAAGGCATCGATCATCGTCTGATCTTCAGCCATGGACGCCAGCACCCGCAGTTCAATTTGGGAATAGTCCGCGTCCACCAGTCGGCACCCGGGGGCGGCGATGAAAAATTTGCGCATTTCCCGCCCCAGATCCGTGCGAATGGGAATGTTCTGCAAATTCGGCTCCAAAGAGGAGATCCGCCCGGTGCGGGTCTCCACCTGATTAAAGCGGGTGTGTATCCGCCCATCCGTATCAATCACTTTCAGCAAGCCGTCGCAATAAGTGCTTTTTAGCTTAGTCAGTGTGCGATATTCCATGATTTTTTCCACCACCGGGTGGGCAGAGCGCAGACCCTCCAGCACCTCGGCATTGGTGGAATAACCGCTTTTCGTCTTTTTCTTACAAGGCAGACCCAGGTCCTCAAACAGGGCAACGCCCAACTGCTTGGGCGAGTTGATATTAAACTCGTGACCCACCGCCTCAAAGATCTCATCCGTCAAGGTGGAAATGCGGGTGCTCAGCTTCTTGGAGAACGCCTCGATTCCCGCCTTGTCCACATCAAATCCGGCGCACTCCATGCGTGCCAGCACACCGGCCAAGGGCAGTTCGATTTCCGTCAACAGTTTGCGCTGCCCGGCATCGTCGATCAAAGCGTCCGTCTTGGCAAACAGCTCCGGCAAGATCACCGCCAGCGCCACCGCCGGCTCCTCCTGATCCAAGCTGTTGCGGTACGCCGGCACCGGCACATTGTATTCCAGCGCCAGCTGGGCCAAATCGTACTTGGCGTCCGATGGGCGCAGCAGATAGGCAGACAGTTGCAAATCGCCGCAGATATTTCCGCACCGCACCCCTTGCTTTTGTGCCAGGCGGTGCAGTTCCTTGGTGTTGTAGCCAAAAATGCGCACCGTATTCTCTGCCAGCAGCGTGCGCACAAAATAGCCGAATTCCGGTGTGTCTGCCGGCATTACGAACACCGTGTCCCCCAGGGGGAAGAACAGATCCGTTACCGTGCCCTCTGCCATCTGAGGCACCACATACACATCCCCCGCCTTACGCAAGCGGGAAAGCAGATCGTCCGCGTCCACACAGGTAAGCCGCTCCGGCTGGTGGGCTGGGGCAGGGGCTTCCGTCTCCCCGCCGGGCACCAAATCCCGATCCAAATTGAATTTATCAATGAGAGAAAACAGTTCCAATTTGCGAAACAGGGCTACCGCTGCCGCCGGGTCACCGCCGGTAACGGCATAATGGGCAGGGGCAGCATCAATAGGCGCGTTGGTGCGAATGGTGCCCAGGTCCAAAGAAAGATAAGCCTTGTCCTTGTCCCGCCGCAGCTTTTCCCGCACGCCGGGTTTAATATCCAGTGTGTCTAAATCCTTGTAAATGGCGTCCAATGTGCCAAAGCGCTGCACCAGATCCAACGCCGTCTTGGCGCCTACCCCGGCCACACCGGGAATATTGTCCGAGCTGTCCCCTTGCAGGGCTTTTACCTGGATCAGCGCCTGGGGGGTAATGCCATACTCGGCGGCAATGGCCGCCTCATCGTACACATCGGTCACTGCCTGACCCATTTTGGTACGCGCCAGCAGCACCTTCACCCCGCCGTGGGCCAGCTGCAAAGCGTCCCGATCCCCGGTGGCAATAAAGCAGGTATCGCCGCTGTCTCGGCAGGCGGCAGCCAAAGTACCCAAAACATCGTCTGCCTCCCAGCCGGGGCACTCCACGGTGGTGTAGCCCAAAGCGGTAAGCAATTCCTTGAGCACAGGCATTTGGGCCCGCAGCTCCTGCGGCATGGGCTTACGCCCGGCCTTATAGTCCGCATACTGCTTGTGGCGGAAAGTAGGCTCATGCACATCAAAGGCCACCGCCACACCGTCCGGGTGGCAAGTGTCCTGCAACTTAAGCAGAATATTCAAAAAGCCGTAAATGGCGTTGGTATAATAGCCGCTCTTGGTGGTCAGCAGCTTAATGCCGTAGAAGGCACGGTTGACGATACTGTTCCCGTCCAGCACCAAAAGATTCATGAAAGCCCTCCTAAAAATCGCGCTGTGTCCCCGACCAAACGCCCGGGCGCACTCTGTTTTTTATTTTATCACAGTTTGATTTGAATTACAATTCCTTATGTGGTATATTAGTAAGACAGAAAAGGCAGGAGATACCATGGACTTTACAAATTTACCGCCCGACAGCAAGGCATTTTTGGCCCCTATGGCAGGGGTGGCCGACCGGGCGTTTCGCGAGATCTGCCGGGACTTTGGCGCCGCGTACACGGTCACGGAGATGGTCAGCGCCAAGGGGCTGGTGATGGGCGACCGGAAAAGCCGGGAGTTGATGACCCTGGGCAGCGACCGCCCCGCCGCCATTCAGCTGTTTGGCACGGAGCCACAGGTGATGGCGCAGGCGGCCAAGCTGTGCCTGGAATTTGAGCCCCAGGCCATTGACATCAATATGGGCTGCCCGGCGCCCAAGGTCGCAAACAACGGCGCAGGCTCCGCTTTGATGAAAGACCCGCAGCTGGCAGGTAAGATTATCTACGCGGTGGCAGAGGCCGTTGACCTGCCGGTAACGGTGAAGCTGCGCAAGGGCTGGGACAAGGCGCACCCCAATGTGGTGGAGCTGGCCCAAATTGCGGAGCAAAACGGCGCTGCCGCCGTGACGGTACACGGCCGCACAAGAGAAGAAATGTACAGCGGCCACGCAGACTGGGACTGTATTCGCCGGGTAAAAGCGGCTGTGCAAATTCCGGTAATCGGCAACGGCGATGTAACCGATGTGCAAAGCGCTGCCCTGCTGCTGGAACAAACCGGCTGCGACGCCATTATGATCGGTCGGGGCGCCATGGGCAATCCCTGGCTGTTTCGCCAAATCAACGCTTATTTAACAGACACAAGGGTGCTGCCGGAGCCGGGCATTCACGAGCGTATGGCCGTTATGCTGCGCCATATTGACCGCACCATTCAATATAAAGGCGAGCGCACCGCCATGATGGAGGCGCGCCACCATGCCGCCTACTACACCAAGGGACTGCGGGGTGGCGCCGGGTTCCGCCGCCGCATTTGCCAAATGAGCCACTTTGAGGAGCTGGCAAAGCTGGCTGCGGAAATTGCCAAGGAGAATGCAGAATGATTTTTAAGAATGTGACCTTTTATAACGAAGTGTTCCAAAAAGATGTGGCGGATATTCAGGTGGAAAACGGCCGCATTACCGCCATCGGTGTGCTGGAGCAGGAGGGTCGGGATATGCAGGGTTACACCCTGCTGCCGGGCTTTGTAGACATTCATATACACGGCCGCGGGGGCGGTGATTTTTCCGACGGCACGGTAAGCAGTATGGACCGGATCAGCGCCTCCCTGGCTAAGTGCGGGGTCACCGCCTTTTGCGGTACCACCATGACCCTGCCCAGAGAAAAGCTGACGGACATTCTCACCACCGCCCGTGGCTATATGGGCAAGGAGGCCGGCGCCCGCCTGCTGGGCGTGAACCTGGAGGGGCCGTTTATTGCCCCTGCCAAAAAAGGCGCTCAAAACGGCGACTACATTCGCCCGGGCACCGTGGAGGAATGGAACGCCCTGTTTGACGCCTCCGGCCGCAGTGTAAAGCTGATTACCCTGGCGCCGGAAGCCTTTGACAGCGCCGACCTGATCCGCCAGATCAGCGGCTGCTGCCGGGTGTCCCTGGGGCACAGCTGTGCTACCGCAGAGGAAGCAAACGCCGCCTTTGACGCCGGGGCGGGCCATGTGACCCACCTGTTTAACGCCATGCCACCCATGAGCCACCGGGCGCCGGGGCTGCCGGGGGCTGCACTGGATCGGCCGGAGGTCACCTGCGAGCTGATCTGCGATGGGGGGCACATTGATCCCATTATGCTGCGCAACGCCTTTCGCCTGCTGGGGCAGGACCGAGCCTGCGTCATCAGCGACAGCATGCGAGCCGCCGGGCTGGGACCGGGCACCTACGAATTGGGCGGCCAGACTGTGTATGTAAAAGAGAACGGCCGCTATGCGGTGCTGGAGGACGGTACCATTGCCGCCTCCATTACCGACCTGTTTACCGAATTTAAGAATTTGCTGCGCTTTGGCATTGATTTTGAAACCGCCTTGCGCAGCTGCACCATCAACCCGGCCCGTGCCATCGGTATGGACGATCAGATCGGCTCCATTGCCACCGGTAAGTACGCCGATCTGTTGTTTGTTGATGAAGACCTGAATGTAGCGGAGGTGTATGTAGATGGAATACAGGCTTAACATTGCGCTCATCGAGCCGGAAATTCCCCAAAACACCGGCAACATCGCCCGCACCTGCGCTGCCACCGGCGCACGGCTGCACCTGGTAGGGCCTATGGGCTTTACCATTACGGACAAGCAGGTCAAGCGCGCCGGGCTGGATTACTGGGACAAGCTGGACATTACCTACTACAACAGCCAAGAGGAATTCTTTGAACAGAACGCCGGGGCAGAATTCTTTTACTTCTCCACCAAGGCGGAGATCGCCCACAGCGATATGCAGTACCCAAACGGCGCCTTTTTGGTGTTCGGCAAAGAGACCAAGGGGCTGCCGGAGGAGCTGCTGAAAGCCAACCACGACCGGTGCGTGCGGCTGCCTATGCGAGGCATAATCCGCAGTCTAAACCTTTCTAACGCCGTGGCCGTAGGCACCTACGAGGTGCTGCGCCAATGGGGCTACCCGGCACTGACCTCCAAGGGTCACTTGACCAAATACCACTGGTAAAAGCGAATCTAAAAACACGCGGGACGGCTCAAACAGCCGTCCCGCTTCTTTTATCTCCCTCTTTATAAATTGCATAAAAAAGAACCTCAAGTAAAAAACTTGAGGTTCTGCTGTACTGCAATTAGTCAGCGGTATAAGGCATAATGGCGATCTGACGCGCTCTCTTGATAGCGGTGGTCAGCTCACGCTGATGCTTTGCGCAGGTGCCGGTCACACGACGAGGCAGGATCTTGGCGCGCTCAGAGGTGAATTTCTTCAGTCTGGTCACATCCTTGTAGTCGATCTCGTCTACCTTTTCTACGCAGAAAACGCATACCTTTTTGCGCCCTTTGCGAGCGCCGCCTTTATTGTAAGCCATGCTTGGTTTCCTCCTTCGTTAAAATGGTAAATCGTCGTCGTCATCCACGATCTCTTCAAAATCGCTGTTATCTGCGCTAGCGTAGCTGGGCGCCGGTTGCGCAAAAGCGGGATTGGAGTTTGCGCCGGTAGTGCCGCTCTCTGCCTTAGAGCCACAGAAGGACACATTGCTGGCAACGACCTGTACACTCTTTCTCTTGTTTCCGTCCTTATCGGTGAAGTTATCCGTCTGGATAGAGCCCTCCACAGCGATCATGGAGCCTTTGCGGAAATACTTAGATACGAATTCCGCAGTTTGGCGCCAGGCGGTCACATCAATGAAGTCTGCCTTGCGCTCCTCGCCGGCCCGCTGAAAGTTGCGATCCACAGCTACCTGAAAACGCACGACAGAAACGCCTGTGGGCGTTGTTCTCAGTTCCGGATCATAGGTCAGGCGACCCATGATAGCCACTACATTGATCATGTGCTCCTCCTTACTCGCCCTTAGCGACGATCAGAGAACGCAGCACGCCGTCAGTAATGTTGATCACACGATCCAGCTCTGCCGGGAAAGACTCCTCACTGCTGAACTGCGCGATCACATAGTAACCCTCGGTCTCGTAGTTGATCGGATAAGCCAGCTTGCGCTTGCCCCATTCCTCAACTTCGCCAAGAGTGCCATGCTTGCTGATGAGATCCGTAAACTTGGTCTTGAGCGCCTGAGCAGCCTCCTCACCCTTGGACAGGGAGAAAACCAATACGATTTCATAGTTCTTCAATGCCATTCTAAAGCACCTCCTTCTGGTCTTTTGGCCGTACATCCTGTGCACGGCAAGGATTACTGTTCCACGGAACAGCCTATGTAGTATAACAGAAAGCGCCGCCCCTGTCAAGCAAAACTTGCACACCGGGCGGCGTTCTTTCGTCTATTTCTACATATAGTGGAAGCAATTGGCATTACACATATTGCAGCACATCGCTGACCTTCTCAATCACCGGTACATCCGCGCGCAGGTCTTGGTCCTTAAACCAACCCCAGTTCATCCGCACCGCCTGCATACCCGCAGACAGGGCACCGGCAATGTCGTTTACCGGGTGGTCGCCTACATACATACAGTCCGCCGGAGGCAGCTGCACCTTGTCACAGGCGTAGAGGAACAGCGCCGGATCCGGCTTGTGAACCCCCACATCGCCGCTGACCACCACCAAATCAAGATAAGGCCGCAGGCCGCTTTCGTCCATCTTGTGATTTTGCAAATACGACGGGCCGTTGGTGATAACGCCGGTAACCATGCCTTTCTTCCGCAGCGCCTGCAACATAGGCACCGCGTCCGGGAAGATCACGCAGCAGTCGCCGAAGGTGCGGTCATAATGTTCCGCCAGCGCTTCTGCCGCAGGGGCGTCCGTCCAGTGCCAAAGGGCAATCAGTCCTTTGTACCACTCTACCCGATCCACATAGCCGCCGTTGCCGCTTTGGCGCATTTGGTGCTTTTTCTCCTCCAGTTCCCCACCGGTCACACCGGGAAAGAACCGGGCAAAAAAGCCGTCCATATACCGCTCAAAGGCCGCCGTACGGTCCTGCAAAGTCTCGTCAAAATCAAAGAATACTGCTTTTATCATGATCCAGTTGCTCCCGCAGTGCCCCGATGGAAGAAAACTTCTGTTCCGGGCGCAAATAACGCACCAGCTCTACCTGCACCGTTTGACCGTACAGGTCGCCGTTGTAGTCAAAAATATGCGTCTCCGCCAAGGGGGTCTCTACCTGCCAGGTGGGGCGCACGCCAATGTTGGTAAAGCCCCGATACCAAGTGTCCCCCACCAAAATGCGGCTCTCATACACACCGAACTTGGGCAGCACCAATTCATCCGGGTACTGCTGGTTGATGGTGGGATAGCCGATGGTGCGACCCCGAGCGTCGCCGTGGAGCACCGGGTTCTCAAAAGTAAAGTTGTAGCCCAGCATGGCCGCAGCCTGCTCCATCTCGCCTGCCTGCACCGCCGATCGAATACGGGTAGAACTGATAGGTGCGCCCTGGTAGTCCTGGTGCTCCAAGATACGCACCCAAATGCCCCGATCCTCTAGGTACGCCCGCAGACGCATTGCATCCCAGGCAGCGTTCTTGCCAAAGCGGAAATTAAACCCGCACAGCACCATACCGGCGCCAAATCGACCGATAAGCACATCTTCCACAAACTGCCGACCTTCCATATTGCGAATGGCATCAAAATCCGCAAACACCGCCGTCGGGTAGCGACGCTGGAAAATGCTTTTTTGCAGCAGGGAAAAGCGGTTGTGCACGCAGTAGATGATCACCCGCTCCGCGCCGGTGCACACAATATTGTGTGCCCGGTGCATACCGTCAAAATCCCCGATAGCCACCGCCGTTATTCTCTTTTGGTTCTCACACTCTTGCATACAAATTTATCTCATTACCATCACGCGCACCACTTGCAGCTGGCTGCCGTCTGCCGACGGACTGCCCAGTCCCAGGAACACACCCGCCGGGTCATATACCCGGTAATAGGGCTCCGTCAACTGCCGGTGCAGCCGCACCGCATCCAGCGCGCCACCGTTGCCAAAGCGCCGTGCCTGAGGCGCCGTTACCTGCAAGGCCGGATACGCTGCCAGCAGTTCGTCCACCGGTCGCAGGCAGGGGGCAAAATCGCCGCCGCTGTCTCGCAGGGCTTGCAGCTGCTCTAAAGTTACGCAATCCGCCAGCGCCAAACCCATGGCGCAGGTGCGCTGCAAGGCGGTCATCACCGCGCCGCAACCCAAAGCCTGTCCCAGATCGTGGATCAAGGTCCGAATATAGGTGCCCTTGGTGCAGGTCACATCTATGGTATAGGTATTTTTTTCTTCTTCCGCTGCCGTCAGGCGCAGATCCAAAATGGTCACCGGACGGGCTGCCCGCTCCACGGTCTTACCCTGGCGGGCCAGTTCGTACAATCGCTGACCGTCCACGCTTACCGCCGAGTACATGGGCGGCACCTGCATGATCTGGCCCCGAAAGGCAGAAAGCGCCGCCTCAACAGCCGCCTGATCCGCAGTGACCGGCCGGCGGGTGAGCACCGTGCCGGTACAATCCTGGGTGTCCGTTGTCTCTCCCAGGCGGAAGGTGGCCAGGTAGCGCTTGTTGCTGTCCGGCAAATAGTCAAGGAAACGAGTGGCACCGCCCAACAGCACCGGCAGCACGCCGGTAGCCATAGGATCCAGCGTACCGGTATGACCCGCCTTGCGCTCTCGGGTGATCCCCCGCACCTTAGCCACCACGCCAAAAGAGGTGATCTCCGCCGGCTTGCAAATACACAGAACGCCGGTCATACCAGCAGTTCCCCGCACTTCTCCACCAGCTTGGCGCGAGCGGTCTTTACATCCATATCCAGGTTGCAAGCCGCCGCCTGGGGATGACCGCCGCCGCCAAAGGCCTTGGCGATCTCCGCCGCGTTCACGCTCTCAAAGGTGCGCAGAGAGGCTTTACATGTGCCGTCCGGCTTCTCCCGAATGGTAATGCCCACTTCCACGCCCTCAATCTGGCGGGTCAGGGGAGCCAGGCCCTCTGTCTCCTGCTCGTTGGAGCCGGTTAAGTGGTACATCTCCTGAGTCACGGTGATAATGGCTACCCGCTCGTCCAGGTAAAAACGCATAGACTCCAGTGCCAGCCGTTCCAGCCGGGCATAGGTCTTGGTCTTGGTCTCAAACATGACTCGATTGATCCGGCCGTTATCCGCCCCGGCTTCAATCAAATCCGCTGCAATGCGGTAACTCTCTGCCGTGGCAGAGGCGTAGCGAAAACAGCCGGTGTCCGTAGAAATGCCGGTATACAGGCAGTTGGCCATGCCTTTATCCAGGGGCACGCCCATCTCCCGGATCACCTTGTAGATGATCTCGCTGGCAGCAGCGGCACCGTCGTCCAGCAGCAGCCGGTCCGCATAATCCGTGTTGGTGCCGTGGTGGTCAATACACAAATCAATATGGTACTTGCCCTGAATGGCACCCAGCAACCCCTCGGTAGCCACATCCACCGCCACCACATACCGGGGGGTAAACTTTATGGGCACAATATCGTCAAAGAGATAATTGTACTTGGGGGGAATGTCTGCCTCGTTCTTCACATAGGCAAACTTGCCCTTTTGCAGCAGCGCCCGGCAAAGGGCAAAGCCACAGCCCAAAGTGTCCCCGTCCGGGTGGGCATGGGTCAGAATTAAAATGTCGTCCTGCTCCAGCAGCAGCCGGGCACATTCCTTTACATCAATCCTCATGTTCCAGTTCCTTCAGCTTATCCCAAAGGGCAAAGCCCTTTTCAATGGAGTCGTCGGCAATAAAGCGCAGCTCCGGGCACTTACGCAGGTGCAGCCGCCGACCCAGCTCGTGGCGAATATAGCCCTGGGCGGCGGTCAGGCCCTTAACGGACGCCTTGGCCGCCTCCATGCCCTCCATGGCGCTCACATACACCTTGGCATAGCTAAGATCGTTGGTAACGCTCACCTTTACTACCGTAAGCATACCGCTGATCCGCGGGTCTTTTAGTTCCCGCAGGATTGCCACGATCTCCCGCTTAATATCCTCTGTAATTCTGTCAATATGATAACCGGGCATTTTGCACTCCTACTCAGTCTCTGTACTCCTCGACCACATAGCACTCCAGCACATCGCCGGGCTGAATATCGTCCCAGCCCTCCAGGCTGATGCCGCACTCATAGCCGGAAGATACATCCTTTACATCGTCCTTAAACCGCTTTAAGCCCTTCAGCGGCACATCGGCCAGCTGCTTGCCGTCACGCACCAAACGCACTTTGCCCTCCCGGCGGATATTACCGCTGGTGACCAGGGAGCCTGCAATGGTGCCGGCAGAGGAGATCTTGTACACCTCGCGCACTTCGGCGGTGCCGGTGTCCACATCTCTGTACTTGGGGGCGCGCATACCGCGCATAGCCGCCTCAATCTCCTCAATGGCATCATAAATAATATTGTAGCTGCGGATCTCCACGCCGTCCCGGTCTGCATTCTCCTTGGCCACCGGGTCTACGCCGGTGTTGAACGCTACGATAATGGCATTGGAGGCAGCGGCCAGCATTACATCGCTCTCGCTGACGGAGCCCACGGCGCCATGGATCACATGAACCCGCACCTCGTCGTTTTCAATCTTCAGCAGGGACTGTTTTACAGCCTCGACAGAGCCTTGAACATCGGCCTTGATAACCACATTAAAGGCCTTTAGCTCGCCAGCCTGCAAGGTATCAAACAGGGTATCCAGCGTCACCTTATGGAAGGCGTTGAATTCTTCTTCCTTGGCAGCTTCCTTACGCTGCTCCACCAACTGGCGGGCCAGCCGCTCGTCAGACACGGCGTTAAATCCGTCGCCGCTCATAGGCGCGCTGTCCAGGCCCATGATCTCCACCGGCACACTGGGTCCGGCTGCGTTTACCTTACGACCGCGATAATCGGTCATGGCGCGCACCTTGCCCACTGCCATACCGGCTACGATCACATCGCCGGCATGGAGCGTACCGTTCTGCACAAGTAAGGTGGCAATGGGACCGCGGCCCTTATCCAGCTTGGCCTCGATCACCGTACCCTTGGCGGTACGATCCGGGTTGGCCTTCAGCTCCTGCATCTCCGCTACCAGCAAAATGGTCTCCAGCAATTTGTCAATGCCCATCTTCGTCTTGGCAGACACAGGTACGCAAATCACATTGCCGCCCCATTCCTCCGGCACCAGTTCGTGCTCGGTAAGCTGCTGCAGCACCCGATCCGGGTTGGCGCCCTCTTTATCCATCTTGTTAATGGCAACGATAATTTCAACGCCCGCTGCCTTGGCGTGGTTAATGGCCTCAATGGTCTGGGGCATAATGCCGTCGTCCGCAGCCACAACCAGCACGGCAATATCCGTAGCCATGGCACCGCGGGCACGCATGGCGGTAAAGGCCGCGTGGCCGGGGGTGTCCAGGAAGGTGATCTTTTCGCCGTTCGCTTCTACCTGATAAGCGCCGATATGCTGGGTAATGCCGCCGGCCTCGGTAGAGGTCACATCCGTATGACGAATGGCGTCCAAAATGGAAGTCTTACCATGGTCAACATGGCCCATCACGCAAACTACCGGCGGGCGCTTCACGGCATTCTCGTCGTTCTCGTCGTCCTCTTCAATGATCTGCTCCTCAATGGAGACCACAACCTGCTTCTCCACCTTGGCACCCAGTTCGGTAGCCACGATCTCTGCAGTATCGTAGTCAATCACTTCGTTCACGCTGGCCATCACGCCCAGACTCATCAATTTTTTAATCACTTCGGTAGCCGTCATACGCAACAGGCTTGCCAGTTCACCCACGGTGATCTCCTCCGGCACCTTAATGGTGATCTGCTGCTTTTTACGCTGCTCCGCAATGCGGGCCAGGCGCTGAGCCTCCGTCTCTCTCTTGGAGCGGGCGCGCATACCCTGAGGCCGCTTTTTGCGGTACTGCTTGCTCTTTTGGTTGAGCTTCTGCTTCTTCTGGTAATCGCCCATGTTGGAAGCAGGCGCAATATCCTCGTACTTCTGGTTGTACTTTTCCAGATCCACATTGTTCACTCGGGTGTCCACATGGCGAGCCTCGCCTTTGGTGCGCGCCTGGGGAGTCTGATTGGCCTTCTTCTTGGCCTTTTCCTCAGCCCGCTTAGCCGCCTGCTCTGCCATCTGCAAAATAGCAGCCTGGCTCTGACGCTTCTTGTCCTTCTCCGTATTACCGGCGGACTGGGGCTTCTTCTCCTTTTTCTGCTGCGGCGCCTGGCTCTTAGGCTTATTGGACCGCAGCGCATAGAACTTGTCAAAATTCTCTACGCTGTGGGTCTTGGTAATGCGGTCAAAGAGGGCATTCAGTTCCCCCTCCTCCAGCACAGTGGACGGCGACTTCTTGGCCGTGCCGCACTGGGCCAGCAGATCCAAAACTTCTTTATTCTGTACGCCGAAGCCGGCAGCGACATCGGATACCTTTACTTTTATGACCATTCCTTTTCCTCCTGTTGCAATAATTCTTCAATGCGTGCTGCAAAGCCTGCGTCCTCCACCGTGAGCACCCCTGCCCGATAACCCAGGGCAAAGTGTATCTCATCTATGGTGCAGGGCAGGGCACGCATACGGGGGGCTTTGGCACGCTTTTGACCGGCGGTCTCAAACTCGCGGACCAGCCGGGGCGACGCATTCCGCGCCGTCAGCACCAGCTGCGCCTTGCCGTCGCGTACGCTCTGCAAAGCCAGGTCGTGCCCCATAGCCAGCTTGCCTGCACGGCGGGCAAGCCCCAACATAGAAAGCCACTTGGCGTTATTCATCTTTCAGCTCCGCCTCCATACGGTCATAGACCGCGTCAGAGATGGTCACCTCCAGCGCCCGCTCAAAGGCACGCTTCTTCCGCGCCTTCTGCAAGCAGGCAGGATCGTGGCACACATAGGCGCCCCGCCCGGCCATCTTGCCGGTGAGATCCAGCTGCACATCCCCCTGAGGGGTGCGCACCACCCGCACCAGGTCGCGCTTGTCAAACCGTCCGCCGCAACCGGCGCACATACGCACAGGCACTTTCTTTGCTTTCATCTTTCCGCCTCCCTGTTTGCAGGCAGCCGCTTACTGCTGCGTGCCGTCGTAAAAGCCGGACTCCGGCTTAATATCGATCTTCCAGCCGGTGAGTTTGGCAGCCAGACGCACATTCTGCCCCTTGTTGCCGATGGCCAAGCTCAGCTGATCATCCGGCACGGTGGCACGGCAGCTTCTGGCTTCCTCATCCAAGATCTCTACCCCAACCACATCAGCCGGCGCCAAAGCGGCAGCAATGTAAGTGGGCACATCGTCGTTATACTTTACAATGTCGATCTTCTCGCCGCCCAAAGCGTCCACAATATTGGACACACGCTGGCCGCGAGGACCGATGCAGGCACCTACCGGATCCACATCTTCCTCTTTGCTGAATACGGCGATCTTGGTACGAGATCCGGCCTCACGAGAGACAGACTTAATCTCAATGGTACCGTCAAAGATCTCCGGCACCTCCTGCTCAAACAGGCGGCGCACCAGACCCGGGTGGGTACGGCTGATCATAATCTTGGGACCCTTGCTGCCATCTTTTACATCCACAACAAAAATCTTGATCAGACTGTTCTCTACCAACTCTTCGCCGGGCACCTGCTCGGCCTTGGGCAGCACCGCCTCGTTCTTGCCAATCTCCAAGGTGGCATTGCCGGTGACCGGGTCTACCCGCAGCACCTTGGCAGAGATCAGCTCCTGATTCTTGCTCTGGAACTCCTCCATCAGCTTGCCCCGCTCCGCCTCGCGAATACCTTGGCGGATCACATGCTTGGCAGTCTGGGCGATAATGCGGCCGAACTCCTTGGTCTTCAGCGGAATGTCAATGGTCTTGCCTACCTTGGCGCTCTTCTTGATGGCCTGGGCCTCTTCCAAAGTCAGATCCGTGTCCGGATCCTCCACTTCCTCAACCACATTCTTGGTCACATACACCTTAAAGCGCTGCTTCTCCGGGTCAATGTCGCAATGAACAATGTCCTTGCCGTTGTAGTCGTGCTTGGCAGCCACCACGATGGCGGCAGAAATTTTTTCATACAGGTAATCCTCCGGGATTCCCTTCTCCTGCGCCAGCATTTGCACCGCATCAAATAATTCCTTACTCATTTTCCGATCACCTTTCCTTTATTCCTCAAAATCCTGTTCAAAATCTGCTATATTAAAATCGTCCAACTTCACAAAGGCTGTATCCTTCTTTTGTACACACAGCGCTTTGCCGGAAGTTAAGCGAACGGTTATCTCACCGTTATTATACTGCTCCAGCGTGCCGGAGAAATCCCGCGCCCCGTCAACCGGGCGAATGGTGCGCACCAGTACCGGCGCGCCGATATACTGCAAAAAGTGGCTGTCCTGCACCAGTTCCCGCTCAATACCGGGAGAGCTGACCTCCAAGGTGTAGGCCTCCTTAATGGGATCTTCCTGATCCAGCGGCTCCTGGAGCGCCCGGCTCATAGCCACGCAGTCATCCATACTCACGCCGCCGTCCTTGTCAATAAACACCCGCAGATAGTGCTGCGTGCCCTCCTTTACGAACCGCACATCCCAGAGCGAAAGCCCCAGATCGGCCGCAATGGGGGCGCACAACGCCTGCACACGGGATACCACATTTCCCTTGCCTGCCAATGAAAAACCTCCCTACAAAAACAGGAGAGCGGTCCCCAGGGACCACTCTCACTGAATAACTTACAACTTACCGATAACTATAATAGCATATTATAATCAAATGTCAAGCCTTTTTTCCGTCTGTGGAGAGCGGATGCACAAACAAGCCGCTGAGCAGCTTAGGCTCAAACCAGGTGGACTTAGGGGGCATCATGCGCCCGGCGTCCGCCACCGCCATCAGTTCCGCAATGGTGGTGGGATAAAGCGAGAACGCCAGCTTCATATCCGTCTTGGCCCGCTTCTCCAGCGCCCGCACACCGTAAATCCCGCCTACAAAATCAATACGCGGATCTGTCTTTGGGTCTTTAATACCCAAAATGGGCGACAGCAAATTGTCTTGCAGCAGCGACACATCCAAAGCGCCTACCGGATCGTCCGGCACCAGCGCCGGCTTGATTTGCAAGGTGTACCACTCCCGATCCACCACCATACCGAAGGTGCCCTTTTGTTCCGGTTCTACCGGCTCATCCCTGTGCTTTACGATAAACCGCTGCTCAATTTGGGAAATCAGTGCGTCCGGTGACAGACCGTTCAAGTCACGCACCACCCGATTGTAAGGCAAAATTTCCAGCTCGCTGTCCGGGAACGCCACCGCCAAGAAATAATTAAATTCTTCCTGCCCGGTATAATCCGGCTTTTCTTCCCGCCGCTTGAGCCCCACTTTTACTGCGGAGGCGCAGCGATGGTGGCCGTCGGCAATATACAGCGCCGGAATGGCGGCAAACAGCCCTTGCAGTTTTTCGCACAGAGGCGCGCTATCCACCACCCACACCGTTTGCTGCACATCATCCTGCACAAAATCATACACCGGGGTGTGTTCGCTCATCCAAGTAGAAAGCGCCAACTCCACCGCCGGGGAGCGGCGATAGGTCAGGAAAATGGGACCGGTATTGGCGTCGCAGGTGTCCACATGACGGATTCGGTCCGCCTCCTTGGCGGCCAGCGTGTGCTCGTGCTGTTTGATCACGCCGTTTAAGTAATCGTCCACCCCGGCGCAGCCTGCCAGCCCCACCTGGGCGCGGCCGTTCATCACCTGCTTGTAAATATAAAAGCAAGGCGCCGGATCCTGCACCAGCGCACCGGTATGCTCCAGCGCCAGCAGGTTCTCCCGGGCTTTCTCATACACCGCCGAACTGTACGGATCCGTCTCCGGCGGCAGGTCAATCTCTGCCTTATCTACATGTAAAAAGGACAGCGAATTGCCCGCTGCCCGCTCCCGCGCCCCGGCGGCAGTGAGCACATCATAGGGCGGCGCCGGAATCAGCGCCTGATAATCCGGCAGCGGACGAAATGCCCGAAACGGACGAAATACAGCCATAATGCCCCTCCTTTAGGTTCTTTTTTTCCAATATATTGTATGCAGTTTCATGTAAAAAGCGCACAGGTCGCCCTGTGCGCCGTTTTTATTTCTGATTTTTTTGGTACACGATACGCAGACCGTCCAACAACAGATCCCGATCCACCACAGCGTCCACGGTACAGTATTTGGCAATGGCCGCACCCAGCCCGCCGGTGATCACCACCGTAGCCGGTTGACCCAGCTCTTGCTGAAAGCGCGCCACCATGCCGTCAATCATGGCAGCGGTGCCGTACACGGTGCCGGAGCGCATACAATCCACCGTGTTGGTGGAAATGGCGCTGGTCGGTGCTGCAATATCAATCTGAGGCAGTTGGGCCGTACCGGTGGCAAGGGCGCTCAGAGCGGTCTTGACTCCGCACAGAATCGCCCCGCCGATAAAGCTGCCATTCTTGTCAATGACAGAGGCAGTGGTGGCCGTGCCCAGATCAAACAGGATAATGGGCGCCGGATACTTGGCAATGGCAGCCACAGCGCCCACTACCATATCCGCACCCAGCTCGCCCGGGTTATCGGTCTTGATATTCAGTCCGGTCTTGACTCCGGGACCCACTAAAATCGGTGCTTTGCCGGTAACCAACACCACAGCCTTAGAGATGGTGCGAGCCAGGGGCGGCACCACCGTAGCCAGTACGGCGCCCTCCAACGCAGACGGCTCCAGGTGCATCAGATCCAGCACACTGTGCAGCTTGATGGCATACTCCTCCGCTGTCTCGTTACTGTTGGTAGACAGGCGATATTTGTCCACAATGGTATCGCCCTCAATAAAGCCCATGACTACATTGGTATTGCCCACATCAATAGCCAGAATCATAGCCGCACCTTCTTTCTCTTAACTTAACTGCTTTTTGCTGATATTCACCAGCCGCACAATCACAGGACTGAGCACCACATTCACAGCCAATTCTACCACGAAATTCAGCCCTACAAAGCCGGTGATCATAAAAATGAACGCATTGGCGCCGCCTGCATTCTGCAAGATCCAGTCAAAGAAAAACAACCGACAACCCAGCAGGAAGATCCCGGTATTCACCACCGGGCACACCACAGCGGCACAGACCACGCCGGCGTACTTATGCTTCTTGCTTAGCACCCGATACACCAGCCCAGACAATGCCCCGGCCAAAATGCCCTTAAGCATCACCGTTAAAATGGTGCCAAAAATGCTCATGTTGAGGAACAGCGCCGTATCCGGCTGGCACAGCACCACCACGGCGAACACACCGCCCAGCCAAGCGCCGGCACCTACACCGTAAAGGGCAGCGCCCACCACAATGGGAACGAGCACCAGGGAGATAGACACGGTGCCGAACTTAATAAACGAGCCCAGCAGCTGCAATACCACCACCAGGGCCGTGAGCAGACCTACGCCTGCGATCTTTTTTGCGTTCACTTTCATATTTAATTTTCCTTTCTGCTACTGTTCCAAACCGCGCACCACGCAAACCGTGCGCCGCCTCGAGAAAGTTCGTTTTTTCTCTACGGATACAATGCGCCCTCATTATAGCCTATTCCCCGTCAAATGTAAAGAGACTTTTTGTACAGAAAATCCCCCCTGCGGCTACGCCGCTTCCCCCCTTTACAAGGGGGGCTTAGATTTTGAAACCGATTTGCCTCCCTTGCAAAGGGAGGTGGCAACGCCGCCAGGCGTTGACGGAGGGATTGTTCACCGCCACTATGCAAAAAGCGCACACGGCAGAAACCGCGTGCGCTTTGCTGTACCGATTTACTTGTTCTTCTCCTGCACCACGCGGGTGATAATCTCCACGCAGCCCTCCGGGGTCAGGCGGCCGGAGTCCAAGGACAGATCGTAATTGTGCACATCGCCCCACTCCCGGCCGGTATAATGCCGGTAATTCAACGCGCGCTTCTTATCCTTCTCCGCCAGGCGCTTGGCCGGCGGCTTATCCGTTTCGCCGTAAAGCAGCACAATGCGCTTGGCCCGGTAATCCTTACCGGCGTGCACAAACACATTGAGCACATCGTCCCGGTCCTCCAGAATATAATCCGCGCAGCGGCCCACGATCACGCAGTTTCCTTTTTCTGCCAAATCCAGAATAACCTTGCGCTGCACCGTCCACAAATAATCAGACGCAGACAGGCCGTTCATCACCTCCGGCGAACCAACGGATGAAAAGGCGTAGGCCAAGCGGCTCTTGCTGGCGGAATACTCGCCGGTCTCCTCAATATAGCGCTCGGCAAAACCGGTTTTCTCCGCCACATGGCGCACCAGCTCCTGGTCATAATAATCCCAGCCCAGCGCCGCAGCAACAGCCTTGCCCACGGAACGCCCGCCGGAGCCGAACTCTCGACCAACGGTAATTACTTTTACAGACATGGTAAAGCCCCCTTGCCCGGCGCTGCAAAATTGGGTACACCGCACCGAGTCTATATTCAGTATAGCACACCTTCACCAAAAAAGAAAGGGGATCTTTACCGAAAAAACAAGACGGCATAGGTGGTGCCGTTCTGATTTAGGCAGGCATACTCCTGGCCGGTCACCGGCGACACGGACTGGTTCACCGTCAAACTGGTGTCATCCAGCGTCATGCCGATGGTGCCGCGGGTCTGGCTGGCAAAAGCCACATAGTGGTAGTTGGCGCTGCTGGAGAATTTGCACACAGAGGGCGCCATACCGTCTGCAAAGACAATGGCAAAGCGAGGGCGGAAGGGGCTGGGGATCTCCACCTTGCGTGTGGCCTTGCCGTTACCGAAATAGTTGTAATAGTAGAACGGCAGCCCCCACAGGTCCCGCTCCGCCTGGGTGATATGCACCGTGGTGTTGCCGGTGTGGTCGCCAATGGCCTTATCAATCCGCTGATTATCCGCGTTAAAATCCTCTCGCTGAGGCACATCGGTACCCACCCAGTCATTCAGTTTTAAGTTGGTGGTTTTGTTGGTACTGCTCATGTTAATCCTCCGTATCTAAAATATCAAAGGGCAGCGCTGCCCGATCAAAGACGGCATAAGGCACCGCGTCTGCGTCCAACGCATTCCAGGTGCGCCCGCTGCCCGACAAATGGGCATAGAGAAAGGGTGGAACCCAGTCCCGCAGCAGGCGACCCAAATGGACCCGCCCGGCGGCAGGGATCACCAGTTTCAGATCGCCGTCCGTGCAATGATAAGTTGCGTTCGCGCCGCACAGATCGCTGAGTGCCTGTTGAAAACCCGCTAAAGAAAAATCGCCCCAGGGCATTTGCCGCCGCGCCAGCAGCTTTTGGCGAGTCTCTTGCAGGGTATCCCCCGGCAGCAAACCGCGAACCGTCAGCCAGCGCCAAAGATTTTCTTCGGCAGCAGTGGCGGCAAAGGCGCCCTCCCGGGCGTCCGTCAGTTGATCATAGACCAGCGCGATCCCCGCCGCGTAGGCTCGCAGCTCGCCATCGATCACCGTGCCCGGTTGCGGGTCAAAGCCCTCTGCCTGCGCCAGTGCCTGCAAACGACCCAGCACCGTCTCAAACATAGCAGGTCACCTCCACCGCCGTCACCTCCAGGTACGCGCCGGTGCTGCAAGGGATCACGCCGCCTTTTTCGCCTGCCGCATGCACCTCCGGGGTGCCGCACAGGCCGTCCGTTTGCAGCGCTGCCGCCAAGGCGGAGGGATGCAAGCTGCCGCCGATCACCCGAGCGGAGCACAGTTCTTTCAGCTGATTTTCCAGTGCAGAGCGCACCGTTGCCAGGTCCGCTCCTGCTAAAATTTGCGCCGAGCACACCAGCTGTACCGGTTGCTTTTTTGCCTCCTGCACATCAATAAAGCACCCGGCCAGAGTGAGAATATCCAATTTTTCCGTCACCGCCAGGCGCAGTTCGTCGTCCACCTGACCCTGACGGCTGCGCACATATACCGTGACGATATAGTCAGAACCGCCGGGGCACACTTTGCACGACAGCACCCGATCCAGCTGCTCCACCGCTGCGGCCAAGCAGGCAGTGTTCACCCCATTGGGCGGCACCTGCTGCACCTGACAGATCCTTTGGCGCAGGGCGGTATCCGTTTCTACCGCCGCGCCGCCCGAAAACCGATTGGCGTTGGTCACCGAGCGGATGCCCGCCGGGGGATTGACCATCACGGTAATGCACCCCGGCTCCACGTTATGGGCGGTGGTCTTGCCCAGGGAGACAGCCGGCACATCCACCGCCAGTTCCCCGGCGGGAATGGTAGCTACCTGGGTGGTGGCAAACTGCAAATAAGGCTGCCCGGCCACAGAACACACCGTGTCTGCCGGTACGATCACCGCCGCCTCTGCTGCTTGCGCCAACGAAAATGTCAGCACCCCGGCGGCGGCAGAAGCACCCTTGCGCTGCAAGCCCACGTCCGCCGCGTGCCGATCCAGGTCCGCACCCCGTGCCGTATCGGCAAACACCTGGCTTTGCACATGGTCGCCAAACACCGACAGGGCATACAGCTCCGTTGCCACACTGCGGAAGCGGGCGTCCAGCTCCGGCAGATCCTCCGGCTTTTCGCCGCAAGCGTCGAAAAATGCCGCCCGCATTTTGTCCGTTATTTCTTGATAGGTCGCTCTCATAGGGCAACCGTCACCTCCCGTTCTTCCTCACGCACCCACAGACGAAAGACCGCGCTGCCGTCTGCGGTGCGCACCCCCAACACCAGCACGCCGGGCACATCCCAGACAGCCCGACGACCCAGCGCCAGCAGTTCGTCCGGCAACAGATCTGCCCCGCAGCCGCCCACGCCGCCTACCGGCCGAGGATAATAGCCCTGCCGGGGCAGCGTCAGCAGCAGGCGCAAAGACTGCACCAGATTCTCCGGTGCGTCCAGGCGCCGAGGGACATGATCCGTAACCGCATAATCGCCGTTTTCCACTGCATAGATCAAGGTTCGATCTCTCCTTTTTCATTGATGACCAGACCGTTTATCCGCACCGTACCGTCCCGGCACAGGCGCACCACCGCGCCGCCGGGGCCGCGCAGTTCCACCTCGCCGGGCGCCAAATCGGTGCTGCCCATACGAGCGCCGGCAACCACTGCGCCGTCCTCTCCGCCGGAGAGCAGCAGCACCTGGGCACCGGCAGGCACATTGGCCGCATAGCCGTAAGGGGCATACACCGGGGTCTCCCGCAAATGGGCAGAGGCCACCGTCTCCACCTGACTGCCGCCCAGGGTCACCCCGGCGCACTCATATCCGGCGCCGCCGGTTTGGCGGGCACGTTCATTCAGCCACATAGTACATCGCCTCCAATTTCGGTTGGCAGCACAGCACCAGCCGGGTCTGTACCTGCCGAGCGGTGCCGGTGATCTCCCGCTGAAAAATGCGGAACCCGGCGCTGTCCGGCACACCGTCCTTTGGCACCACCGGGGCATACAGCGGCAGCCGATGGGCACCGGTGAGCACCACCTCCAGCCGCCGATACCGGGCAGCCGCCTGCTCCAGCTTGCGCAGCAGCACCTGCTGGCGCTGCTCCGGCGGATAGGCCGCCACATTTACATAGCGGCGACGACTGATCTTTTTGTCCGCAAAATACCCGGCCTCCAATCGGCGGCAGTACGGTTCTGCGCTGGCAATTTTATAGGCATATACCCCCGGCGCTTCTCCCCGCTCGGTCACCGCCGTAATCGAGGTGATTTGATCCCCGGGCAAAGTCACCGGTGCCTCACTGCCGTAAACACACAGCCGGTTCTCCGGATCGGCAAAAACACCCTTGGCGCCCAGCACCTGCATAAAGCCCTGCAAGGCGCCAAAGCAGCTGGTTCCCTTCTCCACCGTATATTGTCCCGGGGCGGTGCCGGCAGGCAAAGCCGCCGTAAAGCCAAAAGGTGCCGCGTAATGGTGGACCATTTGGTCCACATTGGGTGCCTTTAGACTAATGGGCAGCGCCTCATTGTCCAGCAGCAGACAGGCAGAGGAGCGGGCATACACAAAGCCCCGCCGTTGCCCGGGGGATACCGTCAGCTTTTGCTGGTCCGCATAGCCAAAGAAGCAGCACGCACCATCCGGCGCAAAGCCCCGCACCCGGTACACCTCCGGCAGATCGCCGTCCCATAAAAAGTGCAGTCGCAGTCCGTCGCAACCGGCAGTCACATCGCCGCTCCAGCGGTAAGACAGCAGCTGCCGGGGCACCGCCCGCTTGCCGTCCAAAAATTCCAGTTCAAAGGTCACACCAACACCACCTTTTCCCCGGGGGTCAGATCAAAGGGCGAGGCCAAGCGGTTCCGTGCCACAATGGTATCTACCGACACACCGGTGCGCGCCGCAATGTCAAAGGCGTTTTCCCCCTGCCGCACCCGGGTGCTGCCGTAAGGAGCATACCGGGGCGCTGGGTCACAGTCCTCCGTAAAAGTAAAGCTGTACTGCACCCCGTCCCGGGCGGTGGTGCAGGTGTAATCAAACCGGGTCAAATACGCCCGCATAGGCTCCGCCCCGGGGGCGAACAGCCAGTGAGCCTGTCCGGGCAAAAGCAGCCGCCGCAGCACCTGGGCCATCTCCAGCGCACGGCCGCCGTACCACCAGCCCTTGCCGGTGATCACCGTGGCCCAGCGCCCGGCCGGGGTCACGCAGACCCCGCCGGACAGCAGCCGTTCCTCCTGTTGCAGCGCCCGATTCTCCACCTGAAGCTGGGCGGGATTTTGCAAAAAGGTGTACGGCCCAAAGCGCATACGCATCAGTGCCTGCATATCTACACCTCCCCGCCGTCATACCGGCGGGCGTCCAGGCGCAGATACTCGCTGAGCGCCTCAATATAGGCATTATCCTGTTCGTTCATACTCTCCGTCTCCATCTTCTAAATCCTCCCGATAGGTCAAGGTGGCGCGCAGGTGCAGGCAGCCGGTGTACGTGTCCGCCTGGGGCGCGCCGGCCGACACCGCACACACCCGCCGATCCAGCAGCGTGCGGCAAATGCCGGAGAGCACCTGTTGCAGTGCCCCGGTACCGGCAGCCGGGGGCGCATACAGATCAAAGCGCAGAGCGATCTGACCGGCTCGGCTCTCCTCACCCACTGCGTCGCTGGTACCGTCCACCTCCGCCAGGCGCACCGCCACCACCGGGCGCAGCAGGCGGCTGGGCTTCATTTGGTCCGGATATGCCCGGCAAAAGTCCACCCCTTGCAGGGCAGCGCTATCCCGCAGCTTCGCCAGTACCTGCGTCACCGGATCCGTTGTCCACTTCATAACTCCCCTCCTGCAAGCGCTTCATCACGCCGGTATAATACAGCAGCTGGCCGCCCATACAGACCGCCTCCCGCTTGATAAAATAATAAGATCGGTCACCGGTCTCCAGCACCGCGTCCTCCGGCAGTTCCAGGATATTCCGATCAAAAGGGCCGATGTACAGGTAAAAATCCTTGTCCACCCGCCCGATGGGCGTTTGCCGATCCGTAAAATTGGACTTGTTCTTCCGCCAGGTCTGTTGCAGAGTACAGAAAAACGGAAGGGATCGACCCGCCTCGGTGACCAGGCAGGCGCTGTTGCCTGCCCGGGTCAACTGATTTTTAATGATATGTGCAGCCGGCGTCATACGCTGAGAAAGGCAAAGGCGTCGTCTCGCAGCAGGCCTCTGCACGCCTGCTCCGCGTCCTCCAGCATCAGGGCAGATGCCTTGTGCTGGCCGCTTTGCTGCACCGTTACATCGCCGGCGGTAAAGGCGGTCACATCGTCGCCGCTTTGAAACCACCGGGACTGCTCCAGCATACGCAGCGCTTTCACCGCTGCCAGGTGGATCAGTCGCTCGTCCGCCGGATCCGTCGCATCAAACATACGCAGCTCCACCATGCGCACCGCCGAGGCGATCACCGGCGCCCACCGGGTCAGCTGCTCCGCCGTCTCTCCGGAGAGCAGTTGCAACCGCTCTGTGACCGCCTGTATATCCATACAGTTTGGCTTAGGCATGGGTCAGCATCTGAACGGCGCCGGAGAAGATGGGCGAGAACCCGGCAATGGCGGTGATGGACGCCCGCTCCAGCTGGCGATCGATCAGCTTGTCAAAGTCGGTGACCACATCACCGGCCTGCACCTTTTCCAGTGCGCAGGTACGATCCAGCGCCAAAATGGTATTGTCGGGGAACATCTTGTGCTTGATCAGCTCCGCGCCCAGCGGAGTCACCACTCGACCGGTGGCGTGGAAGTCGTTGCCGGCGATGGCATCCTGCATTTCGGTCATTTTCAAAATGGAGGCGGTATCCCGGGCACTCACCAGCAGAGTGGTCATATTGAAGCCCTCAAAAGCGTTCCACAGATCCACCAGCCCGGCATAAGTCAGACCGCCCTCCAAAGTAATGCCGCTATCATGCACGCCGATCAGCGCCGCATAAGCGTCCAGCAGCTGCCCTTCTGCAATGCAGTTGCCGATTTGGCGCAGGGTCACGGTAAACAGATCCAACTTTTGGAACTTTACCGCCTCATAAGAGGCCACCAGCATACGGCCTCGCTTGTGCATCTCCGTGAGCGTATCCTTCACCTGCACCGTGGTGGTAGGCAGGGACGCGCCCTCCGCCACCTCGGCGGCAGTCAACCGCTCGCCGTTCTCCACGCTCTCAATGGCGCGGTAGTCCATACCGTCAATCACCGTGGTGGTGGCCACGATCTTTTGCAGCACATCCGCCTGCTCCATACCCTGGCGCACCGCTCGGCTCACATACTCCGGAAACAGCGCCGCAGAGTCCGAGGTCTGGAAGAATTTGGACACCGTGTCGGAGCCGATGCCACTGACTTTAATGTCAAAGCGCTTAAGCTGGCGCTGATAAGCATCCAGCCCTTCCAGCGGGGTACCTGCGTAATTTTCCGAAGGATCGATCTGTTCCAGCGCCTGGGTAAAGCTTTTGCCGGTGGTGTACAGTCCCTTTTCCAGTTTCAGATTATCATAAGCCATCTTACATTACCTCCTGTATTAAAGAATAAAACCGACCATGCCGGTGGTGGCGTCTGCCCAAAGAACCAGACGCTTGATTGCCGCCTTTTCCTCGTCCACTTTTACGCCGCCGCTGCCGTCGGCAATCAGGCCGCAGTAGCCGGGCGTGGGTGCGATGCCGGTAAACTTGCACTCCACGTAGCCGCCCAGCTGCACGCCCACCAGGTTGCCCTGCACATTGCGTACAAAACCCATAAAGTTGGGGCTTTTGCTGTCGCACTCTTTTACATGTTTATCGGCTACCGGGTATGCCAGCATACCCACCCGGCCGGACTCACTGTAAAAGCTAAGCATCTTGTCGTCAAATCCGTCAAAATAAATTGCCATGGTTTCTTCCTCCTTAAATTACAAAAGCCTGGTTGTTGCTCTTTTTTTCGCTGCCGGACGCCAGCTGGGGCGACGGCATATTGGCACGGCGATCAGCAGCCTCAAAAGCGGCCTTAAAGGCCTGCAACTCCTTGGCAGTCATCACCCGGGCCACGCCCTCAAACACGCCCAGTTCCATCTGAGGCAGCACCCCGGCGCACAGACGTACCACCTGGGAAGCCAGCTCCTGCTTGTAGCTTTTGCCCAACTGGGCCTCCTGCTCCAGGGTGTCCAGCTGCCGCGCCAACGCTCGCGCTTGGTCGCAGGTGAGGGTCACAGCGCCTTTGCTGTTTTGCAGGGTCTTGCGTACATCGTTCTCTGTCACAGTCTTGTCTCCTTTGCTGCTGTCATAGTGCTTGACCACACCGGCCTCTCGCTGGGCAGGCACGGCCACAAAGCTCCATTCGTAAGCGTCCGTGGCGTCGGACAGCACGGTAAAGGCCACCTTGCCGTCATAACTTTTGCCGGGCACATGGCTGCACCCGCCGCTGCGCCGATCCGCACCGCACAGGGAGCACACAGCGCTGCCCATGGCACAGGACACACTCACTTCCTTTTTGATCCCGCCGTCGATCTGGGTGATCAGCTCCGCATTGCCGGGGGTGCGCACCATATAGGCCTTGGCCTGCAAGGTCACCAGATCCTCGCCGTCCGCAGTCTTGCGCCCGGGCACCGGCACCACCGCCGTGGCATAAATGCGCGCTGCCTGGTCGCCGCTTTTCATAGAGTGGTCAAAGATCCCGGTCTTGCCCACAAACAGGGCGCCTAATTCCTCCAGCGCCCGACGGGTAAACTTTTCATGATCCCGATCCACATCGTTGTTGCACAGCACCACGGAGAACACATACAGCTCCTCCGGCGCAAACGCGCGGCGGGTAAAGGCGCCGATGGCCTCTAAATCCGCCGGCGCCGGTGCAAAGCTCTTTTCTACATAACCGCCGGTCATAATTTCTCCGTCTCCTTTTTGATTTTCTCCGCCTGGGCCTCATACAAATGGGCCTGGGCCGTATCCGTCTGGTCTTGCAGGGTAATATCCTGCCACACCACCTGGAAGGGGGCGCCGCTGCCGCAGCACTGCAAATAGGTGCGCCCGATCTTCTCGATCACCGGGGTTAAAATACGCCGATAATTCTTCAGCTCCGTGGTGAGCAGGTCCGCCTGTTGGCGGCTCATCCGCTCGGTGGTAGACCAGGACAGACCGAACATAAAGGGCGGCAGCCCGGTTTTGGCCACGATCTGCTCCAGCATTTGGCGCACGGGAATCTCGCTCTCCAGCACCTGATTGTCGGCGCCGATCACCTTTACATCCACATCGCCCACCGCCACAAAGTCCTTCACGGACGAAGCGTCCATAGCCTCCTGCCAGGAGCGAGCCATGGTCTGTGCCCGCTGCCCTGCATAGGCACGGTCCGCCGCGTCGTTGCCCGGTCGGTACACCACCGCATAGCGCAGATTACCGGCATGGCTCCAGTTTTGGCCGATGGTGTTGTAAATTTGCAACAAAATCCGGCTCACAAAGGGCAGTCCCCGCAGCAGACTGGTGCCTGCCACCGCCCCCGGCTCCGGGTTCAGTACGGAGTAGAGCAGCAGCTCCGGCTGGGGCAGCGGCTCTCCGCCGCTGAAAAAGCACAGATCCAGCCCGTTCCCCGCGCGGCGCACTTCCAAATTGCGGGTGTCGCCGTTATAAAGGGCATACAGTTCCCGCCCGTCGGTGATCATCTCGCCCACGGCACTGCCGTAGGTAAGCAGCTGATCCAGATAGGTGGCGATAAAAGCCTCGATCCCCTGCTGGTTGCCGCCTACATTGATCCCGGACAGATCCCGGTTTAACTGCGCATTCAGCCCATCACTGCCGGTGTCCAGGCTGAACCCGCCGGTCAGGCGCACCAGCTTGCCGATGGCCGCGTCCAAAATGGGAATGTTCTCTCGCAGATTGCGATAAAGCGCAGCGTCCGCCGTCACCGCTCCGTAGGACTGCCAGCTGCAAAAGGGCTGACCCGCCGGGTGCCCGGTCTGCACCGCACAGCAGTCCCCTGCTCCTTTTTTGGCGCCCGCTTTGGAACGAAAGCGTCCCAAAACATCACTTCCTTTCTACCGCAAGGGCGCATACGCCGCCGGGCTCCTCACCGTTCAATACGGTAGAAACAAAGTAGCGAATGTCGTCCATTGCATGGTCGTTTTCTTTTTTCGGTGCGTCCCGGCGCAGACTGTTGTCCCACTGGTAGAGGGAGAACTCCCGTAATGCGTCCTTGCACCCGGGGGCAATCTTGATCTGCGCCTGTTGCAGTGCCCGGCTCACCCGATGAATGCCCGCCACCACATCGTTATCCGCCTTCAGTACCGGATAGCGGCCGTGGCGCAGCACCGTCTCTGCAAAGCTGGCGGCGGAGGGGTCAATGATCAGCGCCGCAATGGGCCGATCTCCCGCCAATTCGCACAGGTGGGCATAGTATTCCTCATCGGTAAGCTGCACCCCGGTGGCTCGACCGGAGTGGTAATACTCCGCCACCCGGCACCAGGCATCTCCGTCTCGGCACCACAGCCCCAGGGAAAAGGGATTGACCGTGCCGTAGTCGCAGGAGAGATACCAGGGCCCGGCAGGCGATGCCGGCGCCCCCACATGCCGCTTGGGGTCAAACATGGGGTACACCAGTCCGTCTGCCGCCACCCAGCGCCCCTCTACGAACCGGCGGTAAAAAGTGCCGCTGTACAGTCGCTTGTAACGCCGCAGCACCGCCGGGGACAGAGAGGGATTGTCCGTCATCTGAAAGTGCAGGTACAACACCTGCTTTTCCGCCGCTTTTTGGATCCACTCTTTATAGAACCAATGATAGGGGTGCTCCGGATTGCAGTTAAACCAATAGGTGGCCCCCTCCAGAGAGCACCTGGCCAGCGCCTGCTCCACAAAGGAGCGGGGCATTAAGGCCACCTCGTCCAGCAGCACGCCGCCCAGGGTCATACCCTGGATCAAAGCGGCAGAGCTTTCGTCTCGCCCGCCAAACAAATAAAAGCGGTTCTCCCGTCCGTCCCGGCACACCGTCAGCTCGCTGCGGCTGATCTTAAAAGTGCAGGTAAAGCCCAGCGCCGTCAGCTGCTCCGTCAGCGGGGTGAGCACATTCCGTCTTAGAGAAGCGACCGTCTTGCCGCACAGGGCAAAGGCTGTGTCGCGGAAGCGATAAAACGCCCAACTGACAAAAGAAATGCTCATGCACAGGGTCTTGCCGCTGCGCACGGCGCCGTCGCAGATAATGCCGCTTTTGCCGCTGTGGGGCGACCCCGGGCACCACCAGGTCAGCGCCTGCATCTGCTTGGGCGAAAAGGGCTTAAACGCTGTCACGATCCCCGGCGCCCCCTTCCTGCCAAACGCACTTGGCACCGGCCTCCAGTGCCTGGTAAAAGGCAGCCGCCGTGTTGCCCTCTGCCGCCTCCAGGGCTTGCAGCTTCTCCAGCGCCTTGAGCCGATCAAAGAATTTGATCTCCATACCGCCGCCCTTAGGGCGCTTGATCTCGCTGATGTTAAAGAGATCCATCTCCCCCAGCGCCGGCAAGATCTGCTCCTCCGGGGCATACAGCAGCCGTACCGCATCCTGTATTTCGCCAAAGGCAAGGTGCCTTAAACCCTCGGTGTATTCCTGCCGTATGCTCTTTTTCTTTCGTCTGCCCATCGGCTCACCTCCTGCAAAAGGGCGCCGCACCGAAAAAGCGCCCTTCACCTATACCCATGAAAACCGCCGGGTTATAGACGAAAGGCTCTATAAAAAGAAAAAAGTCGGTAAAAAATACCGACTTTTTTTTGCTTACTTATTCCGTTTTATCAGTCCTTGGTCTTGCTCATCACCTTCAGCGGATCCACCGTCTCCTTGTTCATGGTGGTAATCAAGTGCAGGTGAGGCGCCTCTTCCGCCTCAAAAGGTACGGTGCCCAAGGTGCCTAAATCCTGACCCAGAGTCACATAATTTCCGGCAGACACATGCACCACATCCATACCACAGTATTGGGCCACCAGGTTGCCCCCGTGGTCAATGGTGATGACCTTGCCCAGCAGGGCGTCCGTCTTAACGGACAGCACCAGGCCGTCGTTGATGGCGCTCACCTTGGCGCCCTTGTTGGCCTTAAAGTCCACTGCCGCATGGGCACGGTAGTCCCCCATGGTGCGGTTAAAAGTCAGTTCCTCATTGTAGCTTTGCTGCACGCTCTCGGACACCGGATATTTGTAAAAACTCTTGTAAGGCATATTGGTATCCGACTGCTGCATGGACGCCGGCTCCGTGGTGGTTGTTCCCTTGGTGGTCGCCGCGGTGGTGCCTGCCGTAGTGGCGGGGGCTGTCTCCGTTACGCCCTCTACCCGGTGCTGCACCGCAGCCGCCGAAGTAGTCTCCGTCACGGAAGTAGGCTCGCCCACCGGGGTCTTGCCGCTGCCTTGGGAGGAGAAATACACAATCAGCCCCAGAGCGATGATGGACAGGCAGATCACCGAGAACAGGGTCCGCAGATTTTTGCTTTCATTTTTATCCTTTTTTGATGTAGCCATAAAAATAACACCTCGGCAGTAGTATGCGCCAAGGTGTTTTGTTTTATACAAAGGGGTTATTCTGTTTTTGCCGCTTTGGCCCCCCGGCTCTCCGTCTCCATGATTTCCATGGCGGTGCGCAGGGTGTCTACCACCGACTCCTGGGGCAGCGGTTTTAAGGCGATATAGGGCTTTTTGCCTGCAGACAGCAGCACCCGGCCGTACATACCCTTGTTCAGCGCCGGGATCCATGCCGGTTCCAGATTACTGAAATACAACAGCACCGCGCCGTTCTTTTGGCTGATTTCCGTTAAGCCTAACGCCAGCGCCCGATTGCGCAGCAGCGCAATTTCCACCAACCCGTACACACTTTGGGGCGGCTTGCCGTACCGGTCCGTCAACTCGTCGTACACATCGTTGGCGTCTGCGTCGCCGGCAATGTCCGCAATGCGCTTGTACATGGCGATCCGCTGATTGGTGGCAGGGATATACGCCTCGGGAATATTGGCGTCCACCGGCAGGTCGATCAGGCACTCCTGCTCCTCGTTTTGGGCAGGCGTCTCGCCTTTCTCCAGCGCCACGGCCTCCTCCAACAGCTTTAAGTACATATCGTACCCGACCGCCTCCATATGGCCGTGCTGGCGGTTGCCCAAAAGGGAACCGGCACCGCGGATCTCCAGGTCCCGCATGGCAATCTTAAACCCGGAGCCGAACTCCGTGTATTCCCGAATGGCCTCCAGCCGCTTGGTAGCAATATCCGTCAGCTCCCGCCCACGGGTGTAAGTAAAGTAGGCAAACGCCCGGCGAGAGGAACGACCTACCCGGCCGCGAATTTGGTGCAGCTGGGCCAGTCCCATGCGGTCTGCGTGCTCAATAATCAGGGTGTTTACATTGGGAATATCCACCCCGGTCTCTATAATGGTGGTGCACACCAAAACATCCAACTGGGCATCTAAAAGCTGCTGCCAAACGGAACTGAGCTGCTCTTCGGTCATACGACCGTGGGCAATGCCCACCCGCGCGCCGGGCAGTGCCTTTTGGATTTGCACCGCCGTGTGCTCAATGGTATCAATATTATTATGCAAGTAGTAGCACTGACCGCCCCGGGCCAGTTCCTTTTCCATAGCCTCCGTCAGCACCCCAAAGTCGTACTCCATCACATAGGTCTGCACCGGGTGCCGGTCGCCGGGCGCCTCCTCCAGCACGCTCATATCCCGTATGCCGCTCATAGCCATATTCAGGGTGCGAGGAATGGGGGTGGCAGACAGAGTCAGTACATCTACCGCCGGGAATTTCTCTTTGATCTTCTCTTTTTGTGCCACGCCGAAGCGCTGCTCCTCATCCACAATCAGCAGTCCCAAATCCTTAAAGCGAATGTCCTTGCTGATAATCCGGTGCGTACCTACCAGCAGATCCACCCCGCCGTGAGCCAGCTCCTCCAATATCTGCTTTTGCTTGGTGGGGGACACAAAGCGGGAGAGCATCTCCACCCGCACCGGAAACGGCTCCATCCGGCGCATAGCCGTTTGGTAATGCTGCATAGCCAACACCGTGGTGGGCACCAAAATGGCGCACTGCTTACCGTCTGCAATGCACTTAAAGGCGCTGCGCAAAGCCACCTCTGTTTTGCCAAAGCCCACATCGCCGCACAGCAGCCGGTCCATAGGCGACGGCCGCTCCATATCCGCCTTGATCTCCGCCGCGCTTTGCAGCTGATCGTCGGTCTCATCATAGGCAAAGCGCAACTCAAAGTCCCGCTGCATATCCCCGTCCGGGCTAAAGGCATAGCCGGGGGTACTCATCCGCTTGGCATAGAGGGCAATCAGCTCCTTGGCCATATCCCGCACAGAGGCGCGCACCTTGGCCTTGGTTTTTTGCCAGTCGCCGGAGCCAAGGCGGTTGATCTTCACCTTCGTATCTTCCTTAGGCCCAATGTACTTGGACACCAAATCCAACTGGGTCACCGGCACATACAGGGTGTCGCCCTTGGCGTAGCTGATTTTAATATAATCTTTTTTCACCCCGCTGAGCTCCAGGGAGTGAATGCCCTCAAACACGCCGATGCCATGCACATTGTGCACAATATAGTCGCCTTTTTGCAGTTCGTCTAGGGAGTGAATGGCGTTTTTGCCCCGAGCACGCTTGTGCTTCTTTTTATTTTGCCCGGTGCGGGCGTGGGTAAACAGGGCAAAGCGAATATCCGAAATTTGCACCCCGCCGCTGAGGCTGCCCGGGCATACATGCACCGTGCCGGTCTGGAACTGCTCCGGCAAGCGCGGGTAGAATTCTGCGGAAAAGCCCTCACTTTGCAGGTCCGTGGCCAAGGCGCGCCCGGCCCGCTCCGTACCTGCCAGCAGGCAGACGGTGTACTTTTTCTCCGCCAAGGGGCGCAGCTCCTCCGTCAGCTGGGCCATGGTGCCGCTCCATACCCCCAGGGTTTGCAGCCGGAAGTCGGACAAATGCCCCACCGGGGTGTCAAAGCTGCCCCGAGGCATGGAGTCCAGATACAGAGCTTTCATTTCTGTATAAATCTCCGTCAGCGTGTCAAAATCAACCGTATACCGGTCCAGCCCCTTGCACAGGCTGCCCTGCTCCACCAGCCACTTCATATCCTCTTGCAGCAGCCGATTGGCGTTATTGCACTTCTCTTTCACTTTTGCCGAGTCGCACACCGCCAGCAGACCGTTGCAATAATCAAACAATCCGTTGGACTGATACACGAGGGGTAAATATTTATCTTTACAAGGCAGGGTGCCGGTTTTGCGCAGGGTGTCTGCGTCTGTAAGCAGCTTTTCCCGGGCTTTGGTAGCCTTGCCCCGCAGCCCGGCAGCCAGCGCTTCTATTGCCTTGGCGGTCTTTTCGGCATCGGCAAAGAGCACCTCTGCCGATGGGGTGATCCGCAGGCTGTTCAGTGCCTCCGTCCGCCGTTGGGTAGCCAGGTCAAAGGCGGTCATACTCTCAATGGTATCGCCCCAGAACTCCAGCCGCACCGGTTCTGTGCGCCCGGGCGGAAAAATATCCAAAATCCCGCCGCGCAGGGCAAACTGGCTGGTGCCGTCCACCTGATCGTACCGAACATAGCCCGCTGCCACCAACGCCTGTACCAGCTCGCCGGGGGGCACATCATCCCCCACATTTACCGTGCGGGTGCGCCCCAGCAGCTCCGCCGGGGGCATGGTCAGCTGGCAGGCAGCTGCCACCGGCGCCACCACGGCCGTGTAAGCCCCCGCAGCCATGCGGGACAGCACATCCAGCCGCAGCAGCTCGTACTCATGGCTGGCGCCCGCCACCTGCACAAAGTTCATCTCCCGCGCCGGGTACAACAACACATCCCCTTGCAGGGTGCGCAGATCCTCCGTCAATTTAACGGCTGAGGCCTCGTCCGGCGTGAGCACCAGTAGGGGCTTTTTTTGTTGTTCATACAGTGCGTGGAGCACCAGCGCTTTACCGGTCTCCGAAAGACCAACGGCCCCAACTGGTCGGGACCCGGTGGTCCACGCCCGATTGAGGCTGGCAAACGCATCACTTTGATTCAGTACACCTGAAAAGCAAGACATTCTTTCATTCCTATTCTGCCCCGCAGGGCTTTTGCTGTCAGCGGTTATACAAGTTCATAGCCTCGTCCGTTTTGCCCTCCACCAGCAGCCGCACCGCCGCCGTGGCGTGCTCCAGCGCCGTCTTCAGCGCCGGCTCCTGCTCTTTGGGAAAACGGCCCAGCACCCAGTCCGCCAGGTCATACGCCGGGGTGGGCTTTTGCCCCACGCCGATCTTCACCCGAGGAAAATCCTGGCTGCCCAGCCGGGCAATAATGCTCTTAATGCCGTTGTGTCCCCCGGCGCTGCCCTTACGGCGCACCCGGGTACGACCCACATCCAGACTGATGTCGTCAAACAGCACCAGAACCCGCTCCGGCGGAATTTTATAAAAATTCGCCGCCTCGGCCACTGCGTCGCCGCTTAGGTTCATCATGGTTTGGGGCTTCATCAGCAGGCACCGCTCTCCGCCCAGGCGCACATCGCCCACCAGGGCGTGGAACTTTAATTTCTTAATATCCACATGCTCCTGAAGCGCCAGCAGATCCACCGCCAAAAAGCCCGCGTTGTGGCGGGTCATCTCGTACTTAGGTCCGGGATTGCCCAGCCCTACAATCAAATACGAATAGGTGCCGCCAAACTCTTTTTTTCTTGAAAAAAGCATACTCTTCCTATCTTCTTATGGCAAAAATCGGGCACGCCGCCACCGTACCTCTACAGTACAGCGTGCGTCGCGCCCGTTCTGATTATGCCTCGGTTTTTTCAAACTCCTGGAATTCCCGCTCGTCGTCGGATTTCTCGAAGTTGTACATATTCTCGTCCTTCACATGCTTGGCAATGAACTTGTCACGGTCAAACAGCTCGTCTGCCTTCACCTTCCAGGCCTTGGCAGCGCCGATGGTCTTGTCGTACAGCTCGTTGGCCGACTCCGGGTGCTGCATCTCGGTGGAATAAGCACCGGTCTCTGCCACCATTTTGCTGATAGCGCCGGGGTTATCCAGCACCGGGCAGGGGCGCAGCATATTGTTGGAGAAGGGCTGGTTGCGCTTGTACGCCATAAACAGCGGACTTTGCAGCGCGTCCAACACGGAGCATTCCTTAATATTCACATTGGAGTAATGCACAAAGGCGCAAGGCTCGCAGTCGCCGTTGGAGTTAATGTGGAAATAGTGGCGGCCGCCGGCAATACAGCCCTGCACATACTCGCCGTCGTTCCAGAAGTCCAGCGCAAAAATGGGCTTGGTGTGGCGCCACTCGTGCATCTTCTTATACATCAGCGCACGCTGCTCCGGGCTAACCATCAGATCGGTTACCGCGCCGTTGCCGGTGGGCATATAGGTAAAGAACCAGGCAAACTTAACGCCCTGATCGATGAGCCAGTCCATATACTCGTCAGAAGCCAGCACATCGGTGTTTTTGCTGGTGTAGCACAGGGAGGCGCCAAAGGGCACGCCCCGATCCTTCAGCCGTTTCATGGCAGCCGTGCACTTTTGGAAGGTGCCGGCGCCGCGACGGAAGTCGTTCTCCTCCTCGTAGCCCTCAATAGAGAAAGCCGGGTAGAAGTTGCCTACTTCGCGGATCTCATCAGCAAAGCTGTCGTCGATCAGCGTACCGTTGGTAAAGCTCAGAAATGCGCAGTCCGGGTTCTCTCTGCAAATACGCATCAGATCCTTGCGGCGCATGGTCGGCTCACCGCCGGTGTACAGATACATATATGTACCCAGCTCCTTGCCCTGGGTGATAATACGGGTCAGGTCGTCGTAAGACAGAGAGCTGGTATGGCCGTACTCGGCAGCCCAGCAGCCGGTGCACTTCAGGTTGCAGGCAGCGGTGGGATCCATCAGGATCGCCCACGGCACATTGCAGCCGTACTTCTCAATGGCAGCCATACGCTTGGAGTAGCTGTTAATGGCTACATTCATCAGCGGCTGAACCAACTGATTGAGCACATGCTCGTCTGTATTGCAAACCAAATCTCTGGCAAAGCGCATCCAGTTGTTATTCGGGTCATCCAGCACCTTGTGCAAACCGGCATAGGTGGAACGATTAACCTTCTTTACATCCGCCATCTCCATCAGGCTGAGAATGCGGGGTGCGTTCTTATCAAAATCCTTACGCGCATACTTGATCGCGTTTTTTACGACAACAGCTGTCACTGTTTCTTTGAAAGCCATAATCCTTAACCTCTCTATACGCAGGCACGCCGCCGAAAGGCGGCAGTTCCTGCAATTTCAGTCAAATTCTGTGTATCAAATATAATACTAAGGAATCAAAAAGTCAAGCCTAAGTTTAATAAAGGGCGTAATGTCCTGTAAAACTTTATTTTTTCTTTAGAATCGGCCGATTACCGGTGATTAAAACCGGATCTGGAACTTTAAGCGATAGGTCTTATCCGTCTTGTTCTTGTATTTCTCATTGCAGTGGGCGCCCCAGCTGTCGTAGCCGCCTACGCCCTGCTGCCGGGCAATGCAGCGCACCACGGTCTTGGTCACCGGGGGCAGATCCTTGCCGTGCCAGGTATTCTCAATCTCCTTGGGCAGCCAGTGGCTTACATTCAGCTCCATCACCGGCTCCGCCACCAGGCTAAACACCTTCTTCTGCCCCACCAGGGTGGCGTAGCGCACACCGGTGCGATTGCCGCACTCCTGGGGTTTCAAATAATCGGTATAAAGGTCGGTAACCGTGGTGTTGTACAGCCCGATCTGCGCCGCGTTGCACCGATCAATGTAGTTCTCCTCCGGCCCGGCACCCAGGTAAGTCAGATTTTCAAAATCCGGCGGCAGCTCAAACAGCAACCCCACCTCCGGGATCTCCGGCAAAGCGTCGTTGGGGAAGAATTGCATATCCACTTCCATACCCTTGGAGGTAATGGTGTAGACCACCTGGCCCTTGCACTCCGGCTGGGTGCACACAGTAGCGCCGCTGACCACAACCACCTTTTTGCCGTCGTCCAAAATTTTGTAATTCTCAATAGACCACTTGGTGTTGTTGTAAATTCCGGGGGTGTCTCCGGCGTCTCGCCAGCAGCCCAGCCGAGAACCGGCCCGGGTGCCTCGGTCATTATCCGTCAGCGCCCGCCAGAAGTTAAAGCGCATAGGTCCTTGCAGCAGCTCCTCGCCGCCTACCTTAATACTCACCAGCTGGTTGCGCTCCCGGCGCTCAAAGCGAATGTTTACATCATCGCTCATCACCCGCAGAGAGCCGTAGGTATCGTCCACCAGCAGCGGTGCGTCCGCCACCAATTCATCGTATGTGTTGGCAAAGGCGTCAATGACAAACTGCTCTTTGGCCACCGCAAAGCCCGCCGGGCACCACAGGGTCTTTTCCTTGGTGCGCAGCTCCAAATTCAAATAGAATTCCGTGTTGCAGGGGCGGCCCAGTTCCAGGTCCAGCACCTTCTTCTCACCGGGCGCAAGCTGCACTTCCACAACCCCGTCCCGGAACACGCCTTTATCACTGCACTGACACCAGTACAGCTCAAAATCGGCCAAATCCGTAAACAGGTATTTATTTTTGATCTCCACTTGGCCCCGCACCGGGTCCACGGCACAGAAGTCCACATATTGATACAGCTTTTGAATTTCGTAATACTTGGGGGTGATCCGCCGATCACCGAACAGCAGCCCGTTGCCGCAGAAATGGCCGTCGTTGGGCTCGTCCCCAAAATCGCCGCCGTAGGCCAGGTATTCCCGTCCCTGGTCATCCTTGGTGAGAATGCTCTGATCCACCCAATCCCACACAAAGCCACCTTGCAGGCAGGGATATTTATCCCACAGGGTGGTATATTCATCCGTAGAGCCGCAGGAATTGCCCATGGCGTGGGTGTACTCGCAAAGCAGGTACGGCCGACCGTCCCGCCGGGTCAAGGCATATTCTTCACATTCCCGGGGTTTGGCATACATTTTGCTCTGCACATCGGACAGGCTCTGCTCCTCCGGGTCGCCGTGGCACTCAAAGTGCACAAAGCGGGTATCATCCACATTTTTCAAATAGCGGTACATTTTCTTAGGCGTCTCGCCGCCCAGGCTCTCATTGCCCATGGACCAGCACACCACGCAGGTGCAGTTCTTGTCCCGCTCATACAGCGCCTGAATCCGATCCATGCACGCCTTTTCCCACTCCGGTCGGGAGTCCGGAATTTGGGGGCAGCCAATGATGGCGGAGCGGTTGGTGCCGTGGCTTTCCATATTGTTCTCATCGATCACATAAATACCGTACTCGTCGCACAGCTCCATCCACCGAGGACAGTTGGGATAATGAGAAGTGCGCACCGCGTTCATATTGGCCCGTTTCATCTTCTCCAGATCGTCCCGCATCACTTCCTCGGTGATATACCGACCGGTGCGGCAGTCAAACTCGTGGCGATTGGTGCCCTTAAACACCACCCGCCGGTCGTTAATACGGATCACGCCGTCCAAGATCTCCACCTTGCGAAAGCCGAATTTGGTAGAAATATATTCAATAGGCGCGCCGTTGTTCTTTAAGGTCAGCACCAGGGTGTAAAGCGCCGGGTGCTCGCTGCTCCACAAGTCTGCCCCGGCCACAATGGCCCGCAGCATCGTGCGGTGATCCTCATTGGCGTACTGGCAATCCAGCGCCACGGTGTTGCCCGCTGCGTCCAGCACGCTCATATCCAGCGACAGCCCCTCGTAGGCGCCGTTGGTCTTCACCAGCACCTCCACAAAGCCGTCTTTCATCTCGCCGTCCGGCTGGGCTTTCAGCACAAAGTCCCGAATGTACTCCCGCTCGGTGGTATAAAGATACACATCCCGAAAGATACCGCCCAGGCGCCACATATCCTGGCACTCCAGCCAGGAGCCGGTGCACCAACGGTACACCTCCACGCCGATCACATTGGACCCCTCTTGCAGATAGCGGGTCACATCAAACTCAGCCCGATTAAAACTGGACTCACTGTAGCCCACCCGCTGGCCGTTAACATAGAGATAAAAAGCGCTCTCCACACCCTCAAAGCACAGCACTACCCGCTTTTGCAGCAGATCGGCGCCTACATGGATACGCTTAACATAGCAGCCCACCGGGTTGTGCTTGGTGGGGGCTGCCGGAGGGCAAATATCCTCGTGCCCCTCCCAGGGATAACGCACATTGCAATACTGGCTTTGGTCGTAGCCCTGCATTTGCCAGGAGCCAGGCACTTGCACCGTGTCCCAGTTGTGGGTGTCGTAATGCACCTGGGCAAAGTCCGACGGCCGGTACGCATAGTTTTTATAGAGCTTAAACTTCCACTTGCCGTTTAGCACCTTGCACCGAGAGGAAGCATAGCGTTCTGCCTTTTGGGCCTCCTCAAAGCTGGCGTAGGGCATAAAGGTAGCGTGCTGGGGCAGCCGGTTTACCCCGGTGATCTCCGGGTTGGCCTGCCATTCTACATAACCGTCAACAAAATTTCTTTCCATATCCGTATCTCCGCTCCTGGAATATTCGTACTTTCTTTACCTTATCGGCGATGATAGGTGCCCTCGTGGAACCCCTCTTGCTTAACCACTGCGCCCACGGAGCGAAGCAAAATGATCAGGTCCAGTTTCAGACTCCAGTTGTCGCAGTATTCCTTGTCCAGTTTCATCTTGCGCAGCAGAGAAATGCTGTCTCGCCCGTTGATCTGAGCCCAGCCGGTGAGCCCGGGCCGAAAACGATACACCCCGTATTCCAGTCGCAGCCGGTGGGCGCGCATTTCGCTGGAGATCAGCGGCCGCGGCCCCACAAAACTCATATCCCCTTTGAGGATATTCCACAGCTGGGGCAACTCGTCCAAGCTGGTCTTGCGCAGGAATTTGCCGAATTTTGTAATGTACTGTTCCGGGTTCTCCAACTCGCCGGTGGCGCAGTTGGGGGTGTTGTTCTTCATGGTCTGGAACTTGTAAATGGTAAAGGGCTTGCCCCGCCGTCCCCGCCGCTCATGACTAAAAAACACAGAGCACTCCGGGGTAAACAGGTTTATAATACAGATCACCAAAAACAGCGGCGACAGCACCACCAGCGCCAAAAAAGAGGCGCAAATATCAAACAGCCGCTTGATCTTGGTGGGACCAAACCACTTTTTTTTGCTTTTTTTATCCATAAGATCGCTCTCACTTTGATTATTAAAATCCGCGCCGCCACCGAAGAAAAGACGCCCCGGTGCGCAACATGGAGTATATTCATTTGTAGATTATACCATATATGCTTTCAATATGCAATATTTGCGTTAAAGTTCCCATTCTCGACTTTCGCCGGTGTTTGAACGAGGTGTAAACACTGCGCTCCGGCTCTTGCAAAAGGCGGCGGTAATCTGTATAATATTATAAGCAATTTGAAAGGAACATCGCCATGAAAAAATTACTTTCCCTGGTGCTGGCGCTGCTGCTGGCCCTCTCCTTTGCCGGCTGCTCCGGTTCCACCGCCATGACCGAGGCCAATGTAACCGCCACCGTGGACAGCGCTTTTGACGCCCTAAAGCATTTTGACACCAAGAAGTTGGAAAAATATGTAGACTCTAAGACCCTGTCCGTGATCATCACTTATGCCAACAAGCACGACCAATTTGCGGACCTGGGCAAGGCTCTGTTCAAGAACCTGGAATATAACATTGAGAGCATAGACCTGGACGCCAGGACCGTCACCGTCAGCGTGCGCAACAAGGACTTGAAAGACACTGCGTCGGCATTTACCAAGGCGCTGGTAAGCAAGTATTCTGCGCTGCAAATGCTGAGTCTGCTGAATAACGAGACCTGGCTGAACACCTCCCTGAAAAGCCTGACGGACAGCATTGCCATTGCCAAAATGCAGTCCGCCCCGGTGCGTGTGACCCTGACCGTTACCGCCGGTAAAAAGAACCTGATGCTGGGCTTTGACGACACAGCGGAGAACGCCGTCTCCGGCGGTGCGCTGCAAGCGGTCAAGTCCCTGACCTCCGGACTCACCGGCAGCAAGAGCACCACAGAGAGCACAAGCAACTGACCCTTGGCGCCGTAATTATTATATAAAAATAATATTTTTAGTGACAATCTTGCCAAATTGTGGTACAATGATTGTTAACGCCTGCAAAAATCAGGCACCGTTTCAAAATCATTTTTGGAAAATACATCAATAAGGTGGAAAAATAAATGGCAAACAAATTCATTACTGCCCTGTTTGGCGACTACTCCAAAAAGGAAGTCAAGCGCCTGGGCAAAACCAAGCAGAAAGTGCTGGACCTGGAGGAGAAGTACCAGGCCATGGACGACAAAGAGCTGACCGCACAGACCGCCGTCTTAAAAACCCGGTTGGCGGACGGCGAGACTTTGGACGACATTTTGCCGGACGCATTTGCCGTCTGCCGTGAGGCTGCCTGGCGTGTGCTGGGTATGAAGCACTTCCCCGTCCAGATCGTCGGCGGCATTGTACTGCATCAGGGCCGTATCGCGGAAATGAAGACCGGTGAAGGTAAAACCCTTGTGGCGACCCTGCCCGCTTATCTGAACGCGTTGACCGGCCGCGGCGTACACATTGTCACCGTCAACGACTACCTGGCCAAGCGTGACTCCGAGTGGATGGGCAAGCTGTACCGCTTCTTGGGGCTGAGCGTAGGTCTGATTATTCACGAAAAGACCAATGAGGAGCGCCAGGAGGCCTACAACTGCGACATCACCTACGGCACCAACAACGAGATGGGCTTTGACTACCTGCGAGACAATATGGTCCAGTACAAGGAGCAAAAAGTGCAGCGCGGCCATGTGTTTGCCATCGTAGATGAGGTAGACTCCATCTTGATCGATGAGGCCCGTACCCCCCTGATCATCAGCGGTAAGGGCGAGCAATCCACCGACCTGTATCGCCAGGCCAACGCCTTTGCCCGCACCTTGAAGATGGTGAAGGTTGCTAAAATGGACGAGAAGCAGGACACCGAGGCCACCTATGACGGCGACTTTATCGTAGACGAGAAGGCCCGTACCGCCACCCTGACCCAGGACGGCGTAAAGAAAGCGGAGGCCTACTTCCATGTAGACAACCTGATGGATATTGAGAACACCACCCTGCTGCACCACATTGACCAGGCCATCAAGGCCATCGGCGTCATGCGCCGGGATATTGACTATGTGGTCAAAGACGGTCAGGTGCTGATCGTAGACGAATTCACCGGCCGTATTATGCTGGGCCGTCGCTACAACGAGGGTCTGCACCAGGCGATTGAGGCCAAAGAGGGTGTTAAGGTGGAGCACGAGAGCAAGACTCTTGCCACCATTACCTTCCAAAATTACTTCCGTCTGTATGAGAAGCTGTCCGGTATGACCGGTACGGCCTCCACCGAGTCTGCCGAGTTCAGCGAGATCTACAAGCTGGATGTGGTGGAGATCCCCACCAACAAGCCGCTGATCCGTGTGGACCATCCGGATGTGATCTTCCAGACCGAGGCGGGCAAGTTCCGTGCCGTAATCAAGCAAATCAAGGCCTGCCACGAAAAGGGCCAGCCGGTACTGGTAGGTACCATCAGCATTGAGAAGAGTGAGCAGCTGTCCAAGCTGCTGAAGAAAGAGCATATCCAGCACAATGTGCTTAACGCCAAGAACCACGAGCGCGAGGCAGAGATTATTGCCCAGGCCGGTAAATTCGGCGCGGTGACCATCTCCACCAATATGGCCGGTCGTGGTACGGATATTATGCTGGGCGGTAACGCCGAGTTCCTGGCCAAGGCAGAGATGAAGCGGATGCAGTTCAGCGATGAGCTGATTGCAGAGGCTACCGGCTTTGCCGAGACGGACAATCAGGAGATTCTGAACGCCCGCAAGACTTTCCAGGATCTGGAAAAGAAGTATAAAGAAGAAATTCAGGAAGAAGCGGACAAAGTGCGCCAGGCCGGCGGCCTGTACATTCTGGGCACCGAGCGCCACGACTCCCGCCGTATCGATAACCAGCTGCGCGGCCGTTCCGGTCGTCAGGGCGATCCCGGTGAGAGCCAGTTCTACCTGTCCTTGGAGGACGATCTGATGCGTCTCTTTGGCGGCGAGCGTATGCAGGCCATGATGAGCCGGCTCACCGACGATGAGGATATGCCCATTGAGTCCAAGATGATCTCCCGCACCGTAGAGTCCTCCCAAAAGAAGGTAGAGGGCCGCAACTTTGGTATTCGTAAGAACACCTTGCAGTACGACGATGTAATGAACCGCCAGCGTGAGCTGATCTACAAGCAGCGCGACCAGGTGCTGGACGGCATTGACCTGACGGAGAAGATCCGCGGTATGCTGGAAACCAACATTGCCGAGAATGTGGGCAACTACTGCTCCGGCGAGACCCAGGCAGACTGGAATATCGCCGGACTGAAAGAGAAGTACAAGGGCTGGCTCACCACCGACGAGGATTTCCAGAATGTGGATGAGCTGACCGTGGACGATGTGGTGAATACCTTGACCCAGCGGGGTCTGAAGCGGCTGGAAGAAAAGCGGGAGCTGATCGGCGACGAGATGTTCACCGAGTTCCAGCGCATGGTGCTGCTGCGCAATGTAGATGTGCTGTGGATGGACCACATTGACGCCATGGACGACCTGAAGCAGGGCATTCACCTGCGGGCTTACGCCCAGCGTGACCCGGTGGTGGAATTCCGTTTGCAGAGCTACGATATGTTTGACGAGATGACCGCCGCCATTCGGGAGAACACCGTGCGCATGCTGCTGACCCTGGTGCCCCGTCGCCGGGAAGATGTAGAGCGCAAGGCCGTGGCTAAGGTCACTGCCACCTCTGCCGGTGGGGACGATACCGCCACCCACACCACCGTGCGTAAGGGCAAGAAGGTAGGCCCCAACGATCCCTGTCCCTGCGGCAGCGGCAAGAAGTACAAAAAGTGCTGCGGCGCTCCGGGTAAAGAAAAGCCCACCCAGGAATAATACCTAAATCACAAACCGGCCGAGACCATCAGGTCCCGACCGGTTTTTTGTTGCTTTTATTGGTCTATATACTCGTAGGGGCGGCAATTTTCGCCCGTTGATCTCTCTGCGGTTGCCTTCATATACAGCCTATTACCTGATTCAAAGTTCTTTTTCGCAAAAACCAGCCGCAGCAAGCCCCGGCTCACCGGTCCGGCTGCAAAACGCCGCTTTTCAGCGCTACATTATACACTCCCATTCCGTAGGCCATGGTTACGGACATCAAAATTCCAAACACCAAACCCTGTCCCTTTGTTTTTGGCATAAATCATTACCTCCTTTGCCAAAATCGGCAAACAAAAAAAAGCGCAAGTCCGATCCGGACTTACGCTTTTTTGCTACTCGATGGTGCTTATTTTAGCAAATTCAATTGCCCTTGTCAAGAATGAACTTTGACAAAGAAAAAGGAAACGCCTGCACCAAACGGAACAGGCGTTCTCTCTTATATGATATGTATAGACTTACTGCTTGGCACCGTTATCAAACATCTCCAGCGCCTTTACGCTGACGGCAAAGCAGCCGGCCAGACCCTCTTTGTTCATATTGTCGTAGGTGTCCCGGCGGGTGTGGTAATAGTCCTCCAGCTTGTGGTTCAGACCGGTTACACCGGTGGCACGGAACCCGGCCTGGGCAAAGGCCGCAGAGTCGGTAGCGCCGCCCAGCGGGGGCACCCAGCCCTTCTTACAGGGCACATTGATGGCGGCAGCTGCCTCCATAAACAGGTCGGACACATCTTTATCTGCCTTCACGGTGCCGTTCAGATCCCGATAATTGGTCATCAGAAACTTGGGATCGTGAATGGTGTCGTAAGAGAAAATGAAGGTGGGCACATCGTCAAACTCGCCCTTGTGCTGCTCACACCATGCCTTAGCGCCCCGCAGACCGGCCTCCTCGGAGCCGGACAGGATCACGCCCACTTCCGTGTTCTCCAGGGTAATACCGGCGTCCTGCAACGCCTTCATCACAGCAATGCCCATATAACAGCCGGACAGGTTATCGTTGGCGCCGTCTACAATGCGGTTCTTGTTCCACATCCAGTACAGTCCCACTAAGAACGGCACAAACAGCAACCCCCACATGGCCGCCTTAAACAGGCCGGAATGGGGATCAATGGCAGAGAAGGTCAGACCGTTCTTTGCCATATACATAATGGACAGCACCAAATAGTACACAGCGCCTACGCCGCAGATGATGGCGTGGCCCTCAAAGCCAACGCCGCCCAGCTTGTAGTTCACCGGCCACTCCCAGGCCGCGTCCGGGTGACCGTTAAAGAAAATGCGGCGCTTCACTTCGCCGGTGCACTGCTTCACAGCCGTTACATTATGGCCGGTCTTTTCCGGGAAGCAGCCGTCAATCAGCTTTTTGTACAGACCAAACTGCATAAATACAATGAACAGACCCACAACAATCAGCACCGCAGACAACAGTGGGCAGAAGAAAAAGCAAGCAATGGCCGCCAACACAAAGGTGATGGTAAAGTAAATCCAACCAAAGAACGAGCCGGGGTTCTCCTTAAAGGACTCCACATCTGCCCGCTGGCAGCCGCAGTCTTTCTTCAGCACCTGGGCCATGTATTCACAGGCCTGTTGCTCACCCTTAGAGCCAGGCTCGCGCTTTTCAAAATCCCGGCAAATGTGGGTGATCTCATCCACCATGTAGTCCGCATAGTGGTCTTTTTGATCAATAATGTGTTTCAGATCCATAAAAATACCCCTTTCCTATTCGCAAATCGGTCCACAGCGGCACGCCGCTACCCTCTCCCAAAGGCAGCCTATCCTGCACAGCAAAATTTATGCAGCGACAGGCATACAAAGACCAATTCGCCCTCGTACAATACGATACTTTAACTTTACCATAGGAACGATGTCTATTTTTGTCTGTTTTGTTAATAAATTATTAACAAAATGTAAATACACGATTACAGTTGCTTTTGTTCCGCCACGCCTTTGCGAATGATCCGATGAAGGGAGGTGAAATACAGCACCACTGCCAGCAGACAAGTGAGCACATCTGCCACCGGCTGGGTAACAATCACTCCATCATAGCCCCAAATGCTGCTCAGTGCCCAAATGACAAGACCGTAGATCACGCCCTGACCGCTGATGGACAGCACAAAGGCGCCCACCGCCTTGCCGGTGGCCTGGAAAACACAGGTGGTCACCAGGGTAAAGGCATAAAATGCGGTGCCCAGCAACAACCGCCGCAGCATGGCAACCCCCAGGTCGTACACGCTGCCGTCCTGCATAAACAGGCGAATCAGCAGCGGCGCAGCTGCAAAGACAATCACAGTGAGCACCAGACCCAGTCCAATCGTAAACTGGTAAGAGAAGCGCAGCACCTGGCGCAACCGCCGGTAATTCTGGGCGCCATAATTGTAACCGATCAGCGGCTGCACCCCAAAAGCAAAGCCGATGAGCACCAGCACGGCGATCATACTCACCTTCAGCGCAATGCCCATGGCCGCCACCTTGTCTGTACCATAAGGTACCAAAAACCGGTTGGTGATCAGCACACAAAAGCTCTGGGCAATATTGGTAATGGAAGCCGGAATACCGATGGCAAACACCTGACCCACCTCCTGCCAACTCACCCGCAGCAGCCGAATATCCACAGACAAATGACGGCTGCGCCGTAGCAGGAACCACACATAGTACAAATCCGTAAACACATAGCCGATCACCGTGGCAATGGCCGCACCGGCAGCTCCCAGCTTGCAGCCGAAAATCAGCACCGGGTCCAGTACAATATTCACCACCGCACCTAAAATGGAGCCGATCATGGACGCATTGGCAAACCCCTCCGTGCGCAGCTGATTGCAGGGAGTAAAGGACAAAATGATAAACGGCGCGCCGACGGCGATCCAGGTATAATAATCCCTAGCGTACTGCACCGTGTCTGCCTGGGCGCCTAGCACCGTCAGCAGCGGCGTGCGCAAAAGCAACAGCAGCGCCGTAATGCCAACGCCGGTAAACAACGCACCATAAAAGCAAAACACACTCAGTCGCTTGCCGTCCTGGTCCCGCTTTTGGCCAAACAAGCGGGAGATAAACGAACTGCCACCCAGGCCGAAAATATCGCCCACGGCGATCATCAGGGTAAACACCGGCGAACCCAGCGCCACACCTGCCACCAGGTGGGCATTGCCGGTTTTGGCGATAAAATAGGTATCGACCATATTGTACACCAGCGACACCACCATACTCAGCACCACCGGCAGCGCCAGCTTAAAGAAAGCCTTACGCACCGGCATTTGCTCAAACAGGGCGTTCTTTTGCTCCATATCCGCGTCTCCTTTTATTTATTACTATATTATACATAACATCCGTTTGTCCGGGTATGGTAGCACACCGGGCAGCCAATGTCAACCCCGCTCCAACTGTACACTGAATTTTTCTGTATTTTGTATATTGAAAAGAGGACACCCTGGTCGTAAAATAGACACATCTTAAAAGAAAAGGAGACTTTGTATGCAACAGTCTAAAAAAGTCAATGTCCGTTACATCACCTTTACCGCCGTGATGGCCGCACTGGTATTTGTATTCACATTCACCTTCAAAATCCCCCTGGGTACCGGCTACACCCACCTGGGCGATATGATGATCTTCCTGGCCGCCTGGCTGCTGGGCGGCAAAAAGGCAGCCCCCGCTGCCGGACTGGGTGCCTGCCTGGCCGATCTGGCCCTGGGCTATGCCGCCTGGATGGCTCCCACCTTTATCATCAAATTCTTGACCGTGGCCATCTGCTGCCTGATCGCAGAAAAAGCCATGCACCGCAGCCTGCTGGGCTACGGCGTAGGTGCCGTTGCAGGCGGTGCGTTCCAGATCGGCGCATACACCCTGGCAAAGGTGCTGATGTATGACAAGACCTACGCACTGACCACCCTGCCGGAGCTGGCAATCCAGACCGCCGTAGGCATTGCGGTTGCCGGTGTACTGGTCGTGATTTTAACCAAGAGCGGCGCAGGCGCCAAATTGCAGCGTATGGCCGGCGGCGCAGGTAAGGAGGCCAAAGCGGCATGAAAAAGATAGACGCACATTCTCATATCGGTTCCTTTGGCGGCTGGGCCGGCGTGGCCTTTACCGCAGAGAAGCTGCTGGAGCAAATGGACGAGTACGAAATTGAAAAAACCTTTCTCACCGGCGCGTCCTTCCGGGACAACGACACGGTGGCCAAGGCGTTCCACAAATACCCGGACAAGATCGTGCCCTTTGTATGGGTCAATCCCCTGCTGGACAATGTACCGGAGAAGCTGCACCACTATGTGTGCGACGAGGGCTTTATGGGCATTAAAATGCAGCCCTTGTTTGACAGCTTTGTGGCCGACGACCCGGTGGTGTATCCGGTAATGGACTTTGCCCGGGAGCACAAGATCCCGGTGTTTATTCACTGCGGGCACCCGCCTTATTCTCTGCCTTGGAGCATTGCCCTGCTGGCCGAGCAATACCCGGATGTACCGGTAACCATGATCCACATGGGTCACGGCCATGGGGTGTACATCGACGCCTCCATTAAGATGGCCAAACGCTATCCCAACCTGTATCTGGAAATGAGCGGTATGCCCATGGGCTGCAAGATTGCCGAGGCCTACAAGACCGTAGGCACCGATCGCATTATGTTCGGCATTGACTCCCCCTTCCATCACCCCTCGGTGGAGATCCAAAAGGTGCTCACCAGCGGCCTGACGGAGAAGGAGCAGGAGGATGTATTCTACAACAACGCCAAAAAACTGCTGAAGCTGTAAAACCATAGAAAACGGCGGTGCTCATGGGAGCGCCGCTTTTCTTTTTCACCGCCTTTCCCTTGCATAAAACGGACTTTATGCTATAATATAAATGAGGTGTAATTTTATGGCAATGAAAGAAATTGATATTCGCGAAGTAAAAGAGAATCTGGTCCACCTGCTGGCTGACGAATGGGCGCTGGTCACCGCCGGGCGCGGCGATGAGTTGGGCACCATGACCGTCAGCTGGGGCGGTATCGGCGAGCTGTGGGGCAAGGATATGGCCACCATTTATATTCGACCCCAGCGCTATACAAAGAAGTTTTTGGACGAGAACAACTACTTTACCCTGAGTTTTTACCCGGAGCAGTACAAGGACGCTCTGCGTCTGTGCGGCAGCAAAAGCGGGCGGGAGATCAACAAGGTAGAGGCCACCGGCCTGACTCCCTGCTACTACGAAAAAGCCCCTTACTTTGAGGAGGCCAAGCTGGTGTTGGTGTGCCGCAAGGTGGCGGTCAGCGCGTTTGAGCCGTCCCAGTTCCTGGACTCCGGCATTATGCAGAACTATGCGCAAAACGATTTTCACGCCATTTATTACGGCGCGATCGAAAAGGTATTGATTTCAGAGTAGATCTGTGCTATACTGTAATGCACAAAAGGCAGAGCACTGCCCATAGTTTATAATGTAGCGTATGGGCCCTGTGCGACGGGATGCTACGAACCTTGTCAGGCGGGGAACCGAGCAGCAATAAGTGGATGTTTCTGTGCGCCGCAGACCAGTCTGTACGTTACATTATACCCTATGGCGGCTCTGCCTTTTTCATTATTCAGGAGGTCCCTATGTACCAGGTTTTATATCGTAAATACCGCCCGCGGGTCTTTGCCGATGTGTACGGCCAGGACCATGTGACCTCCACGCTGAAAAACGAGATCAAAGAGGGTCGCATTTCCCACGCCTATCTGTTTACCGGCTCCCGCGGCACCGGCAAAACCACCTGCGCCAAAATCTTGGCCAAGGCGGTGAACTGCCCCAACGCTGTGGACGGGGAGCCTTGCAACACATGCGAGATCTGTAAAGGGCTGGATAGCGGCACCATCTACGATGTGGTAGAGATCGACGCCGCCTCCAACAACGGCGTAGACAATATCCGCGACCTGCGGGAGGAGGTCAACTACACCCCCACCCGCGGCAAGTACCGGGTCTACATTATCGACGAGGTGCACATGCTCTCCACCGGGGCATTCAACGCCCTGCTCAAGACGTTGGAGGAGCCGCCTGCTCATGTGATCTTTATTTTAGCCACCACAGAGGTGCACAAGCTGCCTGCCACCATTCTCAGCCGGTGCCAGCGCTTTGACTTTAAGCGTATTCAACCGGAGACCATGGCGGTGCGCTTGCAGCAAGTGGCCGGACTGGAGGGCATGGAACTGGCGCCGGATGCTGCCACCCTGATCGCCCGCATTGCAGACGGTGCCCTGCGAGACGGCCTGTCCATTTTGGACCAATGCGCCGGGCGTAGCAAGCAGATCACTGCCCAGCTGGTCAGCGAAGTGGCCGGTTTGGCCGGGCGCGAGGCACTCTATCGCCTGTCTGACGCCGTACTGGCCCGGGACAGCAGCGCCGCTGCGGAGGAGCTGGCTCAGCTGCATGAGAACAGCTACGATATGGAACGGCTGTGCGTGGAGATGATCAATCACTTCCGCAACTTTATGATGGTCAAAACGGTGAAGAAAAGCCGCGAGCTAATCATCTGCACCGATGACGAATACAAGCATATTGAGGAGAGCGCCGGGCAGTTTACCCTGGCCCAAATCCTCCGTGGGCTGGACCTGTTCCAGTCTACTTTGGTAAAGATCAAGGGCGGCGCCACGCCGCGGATTGAGATGGAAATGGCCTTTGTCCGCCTGTGCGAGCCCAAGTTGGAGACAGACCTGGACGCTATCAACCAGCGCCTGTCTGCCCTGGAGCGAGCGGTACAAAACGGCGTGCCTGCCGCACCGGTCAAGACCGTGCAGTCCCCCGCTCCGGCGGCGCGCCCTGCACCGGCACAACCGACTGTGCCACCCACCCCGCAGCCCACGCCCGCAGCGGCAGCACCCGTGCCGGAGCCGGAGCCTGTACCTGCGACTTCTGCGGAACCTGTATCTGCACCTGTTCCGGAGCCTGCGCCTGTACAACCCGAGCCGCCTGCCTCTCGTGAACCGGCAGCCACGGCGCCTTCCCCCGCCCCCGCAGCGGACAGCGAGCAACAACTGTTTATGCAGTGGGCGGATTTGATGGAAATTCTCCACCGCACGGACATTGCCCTGTTTGGCGTGCTCAGTGGCTCCCAGGGTTACACCCGAGGCGAGTTTTTCCTGATTGACAGTCCCAATCCCACCATCAAGGAGTTCATCAAGATCTCCACCCACGCCAAGGCCATTCGCGCGGCTCTCCACGAGCTCACCGGCCACAACTACAAGCTGGGCTTGTTTAAGAAAAAATCCACCGAGCAAGCGCCCCGGCGGGACCCGTTAGAGGACCTGCTGAGCAAAGCACGGGAAAATCATATTCAAATCGAAGAACATTAAAGGAGCATACTATGAAAGCAAGACTTCCCCAGGGTATGGGCGGCGGACCGCAGAACATGCAGTCCATGCTGCGCCAGGCCCAGAAGATGCAAGAAAACATTGAGGCCAAAAAGGCCGAACTGGAGGAGAAAGAATATGTGGTCTCTTCCGGCGGCGGCATGGTGGAAGTAACCGCCAACGGCAAGCACGAAATCAAAGCCATCGGCATCAACCCGGAAGTGGTAGACCCGGAGGATGTGGAAATGCTGGAGGATATGTTGCTGGCAGCCATTAACGAGGCCATGCGCAAGATCGACGAGGACTCGGAAAAAGAGCTGTCTGCCGTTACCGGCGGGCTGAACATTCCCGGCCTTTAATCGGTAAGCGGTATGCGATATAATTTAGCCGCACTGCAAAATCTGGTAGACCAGTTTGAGCGTATGCAGGGCATTGGTCACAAGACTGCCCAACGCATGGCGTTCTATGTGCTGGGTTTGTCAGACGAAGAAACCCGGGCTTTTACCGACGCCATTACCGAAGCCCATACCAAGATCCACCAGTGCAAGATCTGCTGCAATCTGGCGGAGGAGGAGCTTTGCCCCATCTGCAAAAACCCGGCCCGGGACAAAAGCGTGGTCTGCGTGGTGGAGGACCCGCGGGATGTAGCCGCCATTGAGCGCACCCACGAGTATAACGGCACTTACCATGTGCTCCACGGCGCTATCTCGCCTATGGACAATATCGGCCCGGACCAGATCCGCATTAAGGAGCTGCTGGCGCGACTGAACGACGGCACGGTGGAGGAGGTCATTATGGCCACCAATCCTACCGTAGAGGGCGAGGCCACCGCTATGTATATCAGCCGGCTGCTGAAGCCCATGGGCATTACTGTCAGCCGCCTGGCCTACGGCGTTCCGGTAGGCGCAGATTTGGAGTATGCCGACGAGGTTACCCTTTCCAGAGCCCTGGAGGGGCGCAGCCTGATTTAACAAAGACAGAAAGGAGTGGGCGCTTTGGGAGAAGCAAAGCAAGTGATTGCCCGCAACAAAAAAGCGTTCCACGACTATTTTGTGCTGGACACCTACGAGGCGGGACTGGAGCTTTTCGGCACGGAGATTAAATCCATTCGCCAGGGCAAAGTGAATTTGAAAGACAGCTGGTGCAGCATTGACGAGGGCCAAATGTACGCCGTAGGGGTACATATTTCCCCTTACGACCACGGCAATATTTTCAACCGGGACCCTATGCGCCGTAAGCGGCTGCTGCTGCACAAGAAAGAGATCCTCCGCCTGGCTGCAGACAGCCAGCAGCAGGGGCTGTCTGTCATTCCCTTGCAGCTGTATATTATCAAGGGCCGCGCCAAATTGGAGATTGGCCTGTGCAAGGGTAAAAAGCTCTATGATAAGCGGGCAGTGGCTGCCAAAAAGGCCTCTCAGCGAGACATTGACCGTGCACTGAAGGATCGGCAGCGGGACTAACCGCACCAAAATATAGATAAAAATGGGGATGAAAGGATTTCGACGGGTATAAAGAAGCACCGTAAGCGCGTAGCGGAGTTGCACCGCTTAAAAAGTAACACCTTAAATTGAACTGACAATCATAAAACAGTAGCTCTGGCTGCTTAATTGCAGCCAGCGTTCTCGCTCTGAGGGCCACGGCAGGGATGAGAGCGTCGTTTAGTGGCGAACTTGCACGGAGGAGCGTTCCGGCCCCCGTCAGGAATTAGGAACTACCGTAGCGCCCAGTCTGTTTGCCGGCGAAGCGTGAGGGGAACCCCCAGCGACAAACTATATGCGTAGAAAGCGTTGCAGGCGTATATTCGGACGCGGTTTCGATTACCGCCATCTCCACCATAAAAGCAGGCGCACCCGGCGGGTGCGCCTGCTTTGTATTTATTCTTTCGTAGCGCGTACATCCATTCCTCCGGCAGCGCCTGCCTTTACAACATACAACAGCAAGCGGTGTTACCAGCTGCCGCCGCCTCCGCCGCCAACACCGCCGCCGGTAAAGCCACCGCCTCCGCTCACAAAGGAACCGGCTTTGCCGCCGGGCTGAGAAACCATACTGTCGTTGGCTGCCCGCAGGGTATCCCGCAACATACGATCAAAAAGCACATAGCTCCACACATCGGTCCCGTTATACCACCGAGGCGGCTGCATGGCGATGGACTCGAACTTCTTGATCCACTTGTCGCTGACGCCAAGGGCGTAAGTATAGGGCAGAATATTATAGAAATACTCCGGATCCTGCTCCACCAGCGCCTCCAACTTCTCTTTCTCCGCCGTTACCAAAAAGCTGCGAAAGCCCTTGATCTGCGCCAGGGTTTTGGCGCCCTCATCCGTGCGCCGCAGCATACAGCAAGCGGGGATCAGCCCCAGCGCCAAACACAGGGTGCCCGCCAGCATGGCATAGAGAATACTCGGCTCCAAAGTCAAAGAATCGTCCAGCGCCCGGTGGCTGAAATAGGCGCCGCCGGCTGCGCTCAGCGCCAGCAGTACAAAGGACAACCACTTCAAATAAATACTGGTTTTGTCAAAAAAGCGACTGCGGCTCTCCGTACTGTTCAGGTCTGCCCGTATGGTACCCACCGTTTCATAAAAATGGTTTTTCAGTTGTTTATTATCTGTGCTGGTGCGACCATCGGGGAACAGGCCGTCCATAAATACTGCTAAGTTGGTATCCTGCCCCACATAGCCATGACATTTGGTGAGCACAAAGTCTCGCTTGCGCTTGCCGGGGTGAATCGCAATATGATTGCGCTGCGCCAGATACACCAGCAGGGACAGCACCATCTCATTGGTGGCCTTGCCCTTGTACCACAGACCCACCTCTGCGCTGTTCAGCCCTTCCGGCGGATAAAACTCCACCGTGGGCGCATAGCGCTTATCCCGGCCGAACTTCAAAAACAGTACCAGCACGATCAGCGCTGCCAGCGCCGGCAAAACGGCGATCATAGCAATGGTCAGGTTATACTTGGTATTATCGAACTTAAAATACCCATCCGGCAGGATCAGGCGCAAGGTCAGCCCCTCACCCGGTGCCAGCGCCTGCGTAACCGTGCCGCTGATGGTACGGTCCTGCACGGTGTAGGTTACATTTTGGGTTCCGGCGGTGCCGTAGCTGCCGGTGCTCAGACCCAACTTGGCCGGGTCAAAATCCTTCGGCATAGTCACAGAGAACTGCACCCGGCGGATATAGGTGTCCCACCCGGTGCCCACCAGATTATAATACAGCTCGTCGGCGTTCTTTACCGTGTCCAGCCCCAAGTCGTAGTTGTAGCGAATGGTATAGGTGTGGGGGCCGGTGATGGTCTCATCCTCGCTGCCCAGGCGCAGCACATACTTGTCGTTGCTGACCTCATGGCTGCATTCGTCCGCACCGGTGTCCACATGACTGACCCGGGCAGTGACCACGGCGGTAGAGCCGTCCGTACGGGTCAACTGGTTGCGCAGGGGCAGGTAGCGATAAATGCCGTGGCGTGCTTCATTAAAATACACCTGATAGGTCTCCGTTACCGCCAGCACATTGTACTCGCTGACCACCACTTGCATTTGGCAGTCGGTGACCACATAGGGCTCCTGGGCGTACCGGGACAAAAAATCGGACTCGTCCGGCGTGGCTGCCAGGGCGTAAATTGGGGCGCACAAGGGCAGCACCAGTGCCAGCAGCAGGGTGATAATCTTCTTCATCAGAATTCTACCTTCACATTCTCCCGCTGGGCAGTATCGTCCACAAGATACATACTGCGCTTTTCAAAATGGAACAGACCGGCCACAATATTGGACGGGAACATTTCAATCTTGTTGTTCAGCTGCTTCACCGTAGCGTTATAATACTTGCGGGCATTGGCAATATCTGCCTCCACCTGGCGCAGCTGGTTTTGCAGATCCAAAAAATTCTGATTGGCCTTTAAGTCCGGGTACTGCTCTACCACGGCAGAGAACCCGGCAATGGCGCCGGAAAGCTCTGCATTGGCTTTCAACTTCTCCTCCGTGGACATGGCGGCATAGCTGCCTGCGCGAGCGGCGACCACATTTTGCAGAGTCTGGGCCTCATGAGCGGCGTAGCCCTTTACAGTATTCACCAAATTCGGGATCAGATCCCACCGCTTTTTCAGGTACACATCCATGGTGGAGAACGCCTCCTCCACAGCGTTTTTCTTCTTCACTAAGCCGTTGTAAGTGCCTGCCAGCCACAGCACCAGCAGTACCACCACAACAACAATCACGATGGCAAGTTTCATAAAAATTCCTCCTTGTATGCCAAACTGCAATAACAGTATATGCCTGCAAGTCCATAGTAGCATAGAACCGACCGTTTTGCAACAAAAAACCGCCTGCGGCTCGGAGGTCGCAAGCGGTTTTTTTGGACTTGATTTTATTTGACAAAGTCAGCAGCCACCTGGGCAATATGGTCGGCACACAAGCCAAACTGCACCAGCAGATCTGCACCGGGGCCGCTGTGGCCAAACTCGTCGTTAACGCCGATACGGCGCACAGGCGTGGGCAGCTGCTCGCTGAGCACGGAGCAAACGGCCTCGCCCAAACCGCCGATAATGCTGTGTTCCTCTACGGTGATGACCTTGCCGGTCTTCTTGGCAGTTGCCAAAACGGCAGCCTCGTCCAAGGGCTTAATGGTAGCCATATTGATCACCTCGGCAGAAATACCCTTGGCGGCCAGCTGCTCTGCGGCAGCCATAGCCTCCGGCACCATCAGACCGCAGGCAATGATGGACACATCGCTGCCCGCACGGATCACCTCGGCCTTGCCGATCTCAAACTGATAATCCTCGTTGTGGAACACCTCAGTAGCCAGGCGGGCAAAGCGCATATACACCGGGCCCTCCATCTCATAGGCGGCCTTTACCACCTGCCGAGCCTCCACATCGTCTGCCGGACAAATCACGGTCATGCCGGGGATCACCCGCATCAGGGCAAAGTCCTCACAGCACTGGTGGGACGCGCCGTCCTCGCCAACGCTGATCCCGGCGTGGGTAGCACCGATCTTTACATTCAAATGGGGATAGCCGATGCTGTTGCGCACCTGCTCAAAGGCACGACCGGCAGCGAACATGGCAAAGCTGGACGCAAAGGGTACCAGCCCCATGGTAGACAAACCGGCGGCCACGCTCATCATATCCGCCTCAGCAATGCCGCAGTTAAAGTGGCGATCCGGATAGGCTTTCTTAAAAATGCCGGTCTTGGTTGCGCCGGCCAGGTCTGCGTCCAACACCACCAGGTTATCGGCGCCGCCTGCAGCCAGTTCCTTTAAGGCGTTGCCGTAGCTCTCGCGAGTTGCGATCTTCTTTACTTCTGCCATGGTTACGCCTCCAATTCCTGCAGCTTGGCAGTCAGCTCTGCCATTGCCGTTTTGTATTCCTCCGGGTTGGTGGCCTTGCCGTGCCAACCGCACTCGTTCTCCATAAAGGACACGCCCTTGCCCTTCACCGTCTTCATCAAAATGCAGAAGGGCTTGGTGCTCTTGTGGAAGGCATCAAAAGCGCTCTCCAGCTGGTCAAAATCATTGCCGTCAACGGTGACCACATCAAAGCCAAAGGCCTTTACTTTCTCATCAATAGGCTCGGCGCACATCACATCTTTGCACAGACCGTCGATCTGCAAGCCGTTCCAGTCAATGATCACGCACAGGTTATCCAGGTGGTACTGGTTGGCAAACATCATGGCCTCCCAAACCTGGCCCTCCTCGATCTCACCGTCGCCCAAAAGGGTGTACACCCGAATATCATCCTTGCCCAGGAACTTGGCGCCCTTGGCCATACCGCAGGCGGCGCTGATGCCCTGACCCAAAGAGCCGGTGCTCATATCAACGCCGGGCACCGTGTTCATATTGGGGTGACCCTGTAAATAAGAGCCGATATGGCGCAGGGTGGTCAGGTCCTCCGGCGGGAAAAAGCCCTTGTATGCCAGGGCGCTGTACAGACCGGGGGCGCAATGACCCTTAGACAAAACAAAGCGATCACGATCCGCCCACTTGGGGTTCTTGGGATCCACACGCATTTCTTTGCCATATAAATATGCGAACACATCCGCGGAGGACAAACTGCCGCCGGGGTGCCCGGATTTGGCGCTGTTGGTGCTGTCTACAATGCCCAGACGGATCTTGGCGGCGTAGATCTGGAGCGCCTTTTTGGTTGCTTGGTCCATAATGATAACTCCTTCAAAAAGATTTCATCTGTATTTTAACACTTAAACGGCGGCTGTTCAATAGTTTTTCCAAATTTATAAGTGCCAAAAAGGGGCCCTGTTCCACAGAGCCCCCACTTTTTCGACCTTAACGGATCCGGGTGTAAAACACATCCAGCACCGTCTGCATTAAACTGTCTTTATCCGGGTAAAAACCGGCGTACACATAATCCTTGAATTCCTTATTCTCCACCGCTTTCATCTTCCCCTCCAAGGTATAGGACTGGAAGTCGGTAACGCCCTTTTGCAGCAGCAAAGAGCCAAGGTAAGTCACATTGGACACAGTCAGATCCGTGGTGCAATAATCGGAAGCGGTATTGTACAAATTGGTAATGACGCTAAAATCAGAGGTGACGCTGCCTCGCACTTTGTCCGCAAAGGCGTTCAGGTACTGCACCTGGCGCTGGGTACGATTTAAGGAAGCATTCAGGTCATCCATATCACGGGTACGCACATAAGCCTCGGTGAGATCACCGGTCAGGTGCACGGTGTCGCCCTTCTTGACCCCGTAGTCCGGCAGATCGTAGAGGGACTGCACCTTCACCCCGCCAATAGAGTCGTTAATGGGCTGGATCCCGTTCAGATCCAAGGCAAAATATTTATCAATCGGCACATTGTAGAGAATACGGCTGATAGACTTGGTCACATTCTTGCAGGAGGTGCCGAAGCCGTCGCCGTAAGCATAGGCAATACAAAGCTCCATTTCCTTGGTCTTTTTGAAATTGCCGTCCTTGTCAAACACATCCACATCCACCATGGTGTCGCGGGGCACGGCGATCATAGAGGTTTTGCCGCTGACCTTGTCAATGGCAACCACAATATCCGTATCCGCCATACCGTTTGTGGAAGTATGGTTCTCCGCCTTGCCCAGCTCTCGCTTGTCTACACCCAGGAACGCCATGGTCACCACATTCTCGTTATACACATAGGTGTGGCCCTTATACTCAATGGTCTCCTGGTAGTCGGTGGCGGCAGTGGTATCGGTCATCTTCTTCTCGCCGTCGTAGTTCAGGATCAGGAACGCACCCACCACAAGGGCAACGATAATCAGCAGTGCCACCAAAATGCCGATCACCACCCGGGCGCCCTTGGGCAGCCGATGATGCCGGTGATGATGGTGATGATGGTGGTGCCGGTGCCGACGGTGCTTGCCGTGACGGCTGTGGCTATGGCTGTCGCTATGGTGATGATGGTGATGATGATGGTGGTGTTCCTCACCGCCGGGCGCCGGTTCCACCGGTGCGCCTGTGGCCTCCGCCCGCTGGCGGTGGTTCTCCGAGGCGTGGTACTCGCCGGGGCTTGCGGCAGTCGAAGTCTCTTTCATTTCAAATTGAGGCGCGCGGTAACTTACGCCGGAGGTATCATCGCCACCGGTTAGGGAGAACACGCTGTCTTCAAAGCGCTCCAAATTGGGATCAATCGGTTTTTTCATTCTTCAGTAACACTCCGCTTACAAGGTATCTGCTGCTCCGTTGGCTGGTGCCGGTAAAGCAGGTGGACAGGATCACCACATGGCTGTCCTTATCCACAGTGGTCTTTAGGTCCGTGCGCACATTCTTCAAGGCAGAATCCGGATTTTGCAGCATGGCAAAGAAGTCACTGCGCACCGTCACATCTTGGAAAGAAAAGCTGTTCATAATATGCCGATCATCGTACTTAAAGGCAGAGATGATCTGGTAGGTTAATTTGTGGCCGGACATATAAATGTAAAAATACGGGTGGCTGTCAAAGAAAGACTTGTCCTCAAACTTATGCAGTGAGGTAAACATACTCTCGCTAAAGCCGTTATGACCGTACACCAGGGTCACCGAGTCGTTAAAGGTGGTTGTGTTCTGCGACTGGGTAAACACGGCACCGCTGGCCAGCCAGCTTTTATCATAAGCACTGTGGGTCAGGTAAAACTCATCGTCCACCGTGCTTTGCACAATGGGATAGTTCACCTCGGTACCGTCCACCTGGATCCAAGCGTAAATTTCGTCATTTTGGCTTTGCAGCTTTTTGAAATTTACCGGATTGGTGGGTTTTTTGCTCTTGCCGGTGGTACTGGGCGCTTCCGTTACCATACTCTGGCTGCGCCGGTCCTCCTGGCGGGCGGTGTACTGCTGGTACAGATCCACACCGATATACGCCAGCCCGGCAATCAGGCACACCAAGGCAATGATCAGCAGTATGACCCGCCCGGTGTTGCGCTTCTCCTCTTTTTTCGGTTCTTTTTGATTATCCATTGCTTGGGTGTCGCTCCTTGGCATTGTCGCCGTATTTCATTAAAAAAAGCCTGTTTACCGTATGGCAAACAGGCTTTTGCAGTTCGTCTTATTCAGCGTCCTGTTTTTTCTTCATGGCAGCCAGAACTGCTGCACCTGCGCCGGCAAGTGCAAGGCCGGTAGCCATGGTCGCGCCGGTTTTGGGAGAACGGCTCTTTTTGTCCTTCCGGGGCGCCTTCTTGGTAGTGGTCTCACCCTGGAAGTTTACGATGGCGTTACCAATTACATCGCCCTCATAGCCGTTGATCAGTTGAATGGTGATGGTGTTGCCGTCTACGGAGATCACCTTGTAGTCCTTGCCCTCGGTCATGCCCGGGAACTGCCAATTCTGGAAGTCGCCGTTGCCGGTGTAGGTAAAGCTGATCTTGGTGGGATCGGTGGGATCCACCTCATAGTCCACATCGTCGCTGACCTTACCGTTTACCTGGCCGATCTTGTCATTGTCTCTGGTGGTGTGCTCCGGGCTGGCCACGGTGTTAGACGCAGCGAAAGCCATCATGGAAGTGGCACCCAGTGCAGAGAACGCCAGCATAGCAGCCAGCAGGATGGAAAGAATCTTTTTCATTTTCATACACCTCTTTGAGAATATAGTCATGCCATAGATATTCTAACTTCATTACTGATTATATCATCTTGGTAACCGCTTGTAAAGCCTTTTTTCAAAATTCTTTGACCCATAGAGCCGTGCCCCGCGCCATAGTTGCTATCCCTTGGGGCTGTGGGCGCACCGGGCTGCCACCGGGCACAAAATGTAGCCGCATTTGTGAACAAAAAAATTCTTACGCCTCCATTGGCGCTGCCTCCAGCGCCTGGGTAATACTGCCCTCGAACAACCGGCACAGAGCCTGCACATGGGCCACAATATCATAGACCATATTTTGATTGAGCCAGTTGGTCACCTGGCCGAACAGCTCGCACTGGCAAAAATCCACAAGAAGCGCCAGCTCCTCCTCCGGCAGGGTGCGCAACAGGTCAACCGAGCGGCAGGCAATGTAGCGGCTGACCACATAATTGCACACCCGCATTAAATTCTGCTCGTAAAACGCCCGATCCGGCGACGCCCAAATGTTGCGAATGGCCCGCTTGTTCTCCACCAGCCGCTCCAGCACCGTCGTCAGTCCCTCTTCCAGAGAAAAGCTCTCCGGTATGCGAGAGATGATCTCGTCCGCGCTTTCTATGATCACCGTTTCCAGCAGTTGGGGCAGGTCCTGAAAATGGTAGTAGAACGAATTGCGGTTGATACCGCAGTCCTCCACAATATCCTTAACAGTGATCTTGGTAATGGGCCTTTGGCCGAGAAGCCGCATAAAGGACTGCTGAATGGCTATCTTGGTAAAATTCGGCATAACAAACCCCCTGTCCACTCACTATACCATAATCGGTGGCAAAAAGCAAAGCACACAGGGGGTTGTTTATTGTTATTTTACAAAGAGCGCCAACAGATCTTTGAAGCTCAACAGCTGCACAGACCAGTAGGCCGGCGCTTTCTTAAACACATTGATGCTCACCATCATAATGAGCCAGTCCGCCAGAATCAGCGTCCCCAGCACATAGTCCAGCTGCACCGTGGTGCGGTAGGGAATACGCTGAATTTTCTTCATCAGTCCCTCAAAGAAGTTGCCCATAATGACAGCCACGCCCAGGCTCATGGCGGTGCAGGTAGGAATGCTGGTGTACTTGGTCACATGCAGGGGAATGCCGCTGTAATCCCACAGGGAGATGCCGGACACCTGCTCAAAAATGCTGCCCACCACGATCTCGCCGAAAAAGACAAACAGGAACACCACAGTAAAATAGTAGATCCGTGCCAATATTTTATCCCGGCGGGTGTTGCCCTCCAGTACCCGGTGGCTGAAGAAGCGCGGGTGATTGGTGGTGCCCAAAGCCAGGTACATGGCCCACATGGCAATGGTGTAGCAAAACAGGAAGGGCAGCAGCTGATTGCGGGAGTCCAAAACGCCCTTAGACACCAGGCGAAACAGGTTCTCCACCCAGTAACCGATATGGGCATACACCAGCCCCGCCAGCCACAAATGGGTCACATCGTAATCATACAGCCGCACGGTGCCGTTGTCCGCTTTGGTAAAGAATTTGTCCAGCACTTTGTTCATAGTGCCACTTCCTTTCTGCCCTCATTGTAGCACCGACTGCTGTCTTTACAATGGCCGAACCTGCCCCTTTGTCTGAAAATATAACAATTTTTGACAAATGTCAAAAAAGCAAAAAGCGGAGAGGCACGCTCTCCGCTTCTGTATCATTTTTTGCAGGTCTTAACTGAGCTTGGCCTTGCCGGTGCACAGCTGGTAATACCGACCCTGCTGGGCCATCAAGGCGTTGTGGTCGCCCCGCTCGATAATGCGGCCGTCCTCCAGCACCATAATCGCGTTAGACTCCCGCACCGTAGAGAGCCGGTGGGCGATCACAAAGGTGGTCTTGCCGGCCATCAGCCGATCCATACCGTGCTCAATATGCTTCTCTGTGCGCGTATCAATGGAGGAGGTGGCCTCGTCCAGTACCATCACCGGCGGGTCTGCCACTGCCGCCCGGGCAATCGCCAGCAGCTGGCGCTGACCCTGGCTCAGGTTGCCGCCGTCGCCGGTAAGCATGGTCTGGTAGCCCTCCGGCAACCGCCGGATAAAGGAATGGGCAGAGGCCAGCTTGGCTGCGGCAATGCATTCCTCGTCGGTGGCATCCAGCCGACCGTAACGGATATTCTCCATCACCGTACCGGTAAACAGGTGGGTGTCTTGCAGCACCATCGCCAAACTACGGCGCAAATCGTCCTTTTTGATCCGGCGAATGTCAATACCATCATAGGTGATGGTGCCCTCCTGAATATCGTAAAACCGATTGATCAGATTGGTAATGGTGGTCTTGCCTGCGCCGGTGGAGCCTACAAATGCGATTTTCTGCCCCTCTTTGGCGTACAGGCTAATATCATGGAGCACCACCTTCTCCGGCACATAGGCAAAGGTCACATGGTGGAACTCCACAGCCCCGTGCACCGGCACCCGGCGGTCGCCGTCCTGCCAGTACCACCGTTTCTCCTCCCCGGCACCGGTTACCGTCAAAGTCACGGTGCCCTGGTCCTCTTCGGAGGCAGTGTCCATCATCTCAAACACTCGCTCCGCACCGGCCAGAGCGGAAAAAATGGTGTTCATCTGATTGGCGATCTGGTTAATGGGTTGCGTAAATTGCTTGGCATAGCTGAGGAAAGTAAAGAATGTGCCGATGTCCAGCCGCCCGGTCAGGGCCAGCAGCCCGCCGAACAAAGCGATCAGGGCATAACCGGCGTTGTTGATTCCGTTGGACACCGGGCCCATCAGCCCCGCATAAAAGTTGGCATTGGTGGCCGCAGAGCGAAACGCCTCGTTGTACTGCTCAAAGCCCGCAATGGCCTGTTCCTCATGGTTAAATACCTTGATGACCCGCATGCCCTCAACGGACTCCTCAATATTGCCGTTCATTTGGCCCAAATTGGCCTGCTGTGCCTGAAAATAATGCTTGCTCTTTTTGCCGATCTTAGATACCGTCACCAGCATAATAATCATAAACACCAGCGAAATACAAAACAGCGGCGGACTCAGGGCAATCATCATCACCACAATGCCCACAAAGGTAAAGGCGGAGGACACCAGCTGCACCATAGACTGCTCCAGCATCATCTGAATATTATCCACATCATTGGTGTAGCGGCTCATGATCTCGCCGTGGGTCTGGGTGTCAAAAAACCGCAGAGGCAGAGTCTGCATGTGGTCAAACAGCTCCTTGCGGATCAAGTTGGTGGTCTTGTAGGCGATCTGGACCATCACCTTGCTTTGAATGTACGTACAAAGGGACGCGCCAATATACAGCGCCGACACAATGGCCAGGTTACGCATTAGGCTTTGCACACCCACGGTGGCAAAATTGCCTGCCCGGATGGAGGCATCAATGTCGTTCAAAATAGGCTTCAGCCAATAGGAGGCGCCTACGGAGCATACCGTACTGGCAATGAGCATCACGAATACCGCCAGCAACATAAATTTGCTCTTGCCCGCATACTGCAAAATGCGGCCAAAGGTCTTTTTGGCATTCTTGGGTTTCTTAAAATCCGTTCTTCTGGGACCCGGCATTATTCGCTCACTCCTTTCGCCTGTGTGGTTACGATCTCCTTGTAGATCTCGTTGTCGGCCAGCAGCTGCTCATGGGTACCGATCCCCTTGATTTGGCCATCGTCCAATACCAGGATCTGATCCGCAGCCTGCACGGAGCTGACCCGCTGGGCAATAATGAACACGGTGGTGTCCTTAAAATCTTTATAGAAGCTCTCCCGAATTTTGGCCTCCGTTGCCGTATCTACGGCGGAGGTGGAGTCATCCAGGATCAAAATTTTCGGGTGCTTGATCATGGCTCGGGCAATGCAAAGCCGCTGCTTTTGACCGCCGCTCAGATTCAGCCCACCCTGGCTCAAATCCGTATCGTACCCCTTGGGCTGGGCCAGCACAAAGTCATGGGCCTGCGCCGCCTGACAAGCCGCCACAATCTCCTCGTCCGTGGCGTCTTTCTTACCCCAGCGGATATTCTCCTTAATGGTGCCACTAAAAAGCACGTTCTTTTGCAGCACCACGCCAATCATCTCCCGCAAAGCGGTCAGGTCGTACTTGCGCACATCCACCCCGTCGATGCGCACCTGCCCTTGGGTGGCGTCATACAGCCGGGGGATCAGGTTCACCAAACTGCTCTTGCCGCAGCCGGTGCCGCCTACAATACCGATGATCTGGCCGGGCTTGGCGGTAAAGCTGATATGCTCCAAAATATCGTCCCCGTGGCCCTCCGTATTATACTTAAAGCTCACATCCCGGAACTCTACGCCCCCCTTGGGGTTCTCCGGCAAATAGGGGTTCTGCGGATTGGTAATGTCAATTTCTGTATCCAGCACCTCCACCACACGGTCGCCGCAGGCTTTACCACGAGCCAGCTGCAACAGCATCATGGAGATCATCATCAAATTCATCAGAATTTGAATCACATAAGAGGCAAAGACGGAGATTTGACCCACTTCCATCACGCCGGCGTTGGCCTCTAAAGCGCCTTTATAGTACACAAAGACCACTACGGCGTTGAGCATCAGCATCATCACCGGCATCACAGTCACAATCAGGCCCGCTGCCTTGGCGCCCTGGGCGGCCAAATCATCGGAGGCGTCATGGAATTTGTCTTTTTCCCGGTCCTCCCGCACATAGGCCTTGACCACACGCATACCGATTAGGTTTTCCTGCACCACCCGGTTTACGTTGTCGATCTTCTTCTGCATTTTTTGGAACATAGGGAAGCCGAACTTCAAAATGCAGGCCACCACCACAATCAAAATCGGCAGCAAGATCAGCAGCATAGCGCTCATTTTGGGATTGATGGACACCGCAAAGCAGGCGGCCACCACCGCCAACGCAGGCACACGCACTAAAATCCGCAGGCACATCATCACCACATTCTGCAAGGTGGTCACATCGTTGGTCATACGGGTAGTCAGCGACGCAGTAGAGAACTGGTCAATGTTCTTAAAGGAAAAATGGCTGATCTTGCGGTACATATCCCCTCGCAGCCGGTAGGCAAACCGCTGGCTTACATTGGCGGAGGTTTTCATGGTCACCACGCCGCCAAAAAGGCCTAACAGTGCCAGCGCCAGCATGCCCAAGCCGCTGAGGATCACCGCAGTACGCACGCTCTCCGGCGAGGCGGCGGTGTCCACCTTTTGATAAATGCTGTTGGCAAGGGACGGCAGTGCCAGCTCACAGATAGCCTCTACGATCATACCGGAGGCGCTGATGGCTGCCAGTCCCCACAACCCTTTCATATATTTGGATAACTTCTTTAACATTCGGTTCTCCTTTCCGTTTTCTTCTCTATCTTTCACACTTACGGGTTTTCTTTGCCCACATTTTGCAGCGCACGCTCCAACAGGCCGGCCAGCGTCAGTACCTGCTCCTGGCTCATACCGGCGGTGAGCACCTGCTCCATGGCGTTCATTTTTTGGTGAATCTTTTTCGGCGCGTCCTCCGCCACCGAAGTGGGATACAACCGCACAATCCGGGCGTCCTTTTCGTCCACCCGCTTTTCAATAAATCCGGCCTTTTCCATGCGCTTGACAGACACGGAGGCGGTAGCGCTGGCCACCCCCAGGGCACGGCTCAGCTGGCCCAGGGTCATACCCGGTTGCCGAATCAGCAGCAGCAATATATCCTGCTGGCCGGAAAACAGGCCCTGCTCCGCTACGGCGGCATTAAAATTCTTGCGCAAATATTTAGAGAGTTCCATCACCCGAGGACCGATCTCATCCGGTCGCAACGGACGACGATGACAGGGTTTCAGCTCCATGCAGGCACTTCCTTTTTATTCATTTAGCCGCCTATCGTTAGGCGGCTTATGATGTATTTTAGCACACTTGCACAAAAAGTCAAGCATATGATTGTAAATTCTGCCGAAGTGTGGTAGAATAGGCAACCGTTAGAGGAGCGGTTGTATGGATTTATATGATTATAATACAATAAAGAGAATATTAACCCGTCACGGCTTCACTTTTTCCAAAGCGCTGGGGCAGAACTTTTTGATCGACCCCTCCGTGTGTCCCCGTATGGCAGCAGCACTGGAAGCGGACGACCGTACCGGCGTGCTGGAAATCGGGCCGGGCATCGGCGTGCTTACCAAAGAGCTGTCTGCCGTGTGCGGTCGAGTAGCCGCCGTGGAGCTGGACCGCCGCCTGCCGGATGTGCTGGCCGAGACCCTGGCAGACTGCCCCAATGTGCAGGTGGTGCCCGGCGATGTGCTGCAAATGGACTTGCAGGCGCTGTTTGCCGACCAGTTCGCCGGCTGTGACCGCTTGCAGGTGTGCGCCAACCTGCCCTACTACATTACCACCCCGGTGCTGATGCGCCTGCTGGAAAGCGAGCTGCCTATTGAACGGCTGGTGGTGATGGTGCAGCTGGAGGCGGCCAAGCGCCTATGCGCACCCCTGGGCACCCGGGACTGCGGTGCCGTATCCGCAGCGGTGGAATACTATACGCAGGCGGAAATCTTGTTTGAAGTGGGGCGAGAGAGCTTTTACCCCAGCCCCAATGTAGACTCTGCGGTGATCGCCTTGACCCGGCGGCAGCAGCCCCCGGTGCAGGTGACGGACGAGGACTACTTTTTCCGTGTGGTCAAGGGCGCCTTTTTGCAGCGGCGCAAGACCCTGGCCAACAGTTTGAACGCCGCCCTGGGCGTGCCCAAGGCAGAACTGACGGCGCTGTTCCAATCTTTAGGACTGAGCGCCACCGTGCGGGCCGAGCAGCTGACCATGTCTCAAATGGCAGCCCTGGCTAACGCGCTCTATGAGAAGAAGGCATAAAAGATCCATGAAAGACAATACCCAAGTTTTTGAAAGTTACAGCGTGCCCCGGGCCGTGCGCACTTTGGCGCTGCCCAGCATGATGGGCATGCTGGTGAATATCGTTTATAACCTGGCAGACACATTCTTTGTGGGTCAGACCGGCAACGCCAATATGGTGGCCGCCGTGTCGGTGACCATGCCGCTGTTTTTGCTGTTTATCGCCTGCGGCAACCTGTTCGGTGTAGGCGGCTGCGCCTTTGTGAGCCGCTCCCTGGGCGAGGGCAAGACAGAGAGGGTCAAGACCATCAGCAGCTTTTGCGTTTACAGTGCCATTGGCGTTGGGTTGGTGATGACCGTGCTGTTTTTGGTGTTCCGCAAGCCGGTACTGTACGCAGTGGGTGCGTCGGACGCCACCTTTGCCTACGCCGCCGATTATCTAAAATATGTGGCCATCGGCTCTCCCTTTATTGTGTCCTCCGTGATGCTGGGCAATCTGGTGCGGGGCGAGGGCGCCGCGAAGGTATCTATGATCGGCAGCATTATCGGTCAGGTGGTCAATATTGTGCTGGACCCGATCTTTATTCTGAATAAAGGCGACAAGCTCTTTGGTCTGGCCATGCCCTTTGGCACCGGTCAGGGCGTAGCCGGTGCTGCCATTGCCACCGTCATCGGCAATGTGGTCAGCGTGGTATTCTTCCTGATTTACTTTTTGCGGGGCAAGTCCATTTTATCCATCAGCCCCGGCCGTTACCGGGTGCGGGGCGGCATTGCCCGCGGGGTCATTACCGTTGGACTGCCTGCCGCCATTAACAGTTTGCTGATGAGCATTTCCAACATGCTAATCAATGTCTTCTTGCAGGCGTACGGCGACAACGCGGTAGCAGCCATGGGCATTACCATGAAGGCCAATATGCTGGTGGTAATGCTGCAACTGGGACTGGCGCAGGGCGTGCAGCCGCTGGTGGGCTACTGCTACGGGGCAAACAAACTGGACCGTATGCGCCACAGCATTCGCTTTTCCTGCATTTGCAACATCGTGCTGGGCACAGTAATCACCGTGATATACTTTATCTTTACCCGCCAGGTAGTCAGCGTGTTTATCGACGACCCGGCTGTAATCGACTATGGGGTCAAAATGCTGCGTGCCTTGATGATCTCCGGCCCGGTGATCGGCTGTATGTTCGTGCTGAACTTCTCATTCCAAGGCATGGGCAAGGGCACCCAAAGTATGATCTTGTCCCTCAGCCGACAGGGATTGATTTATTTCCCGCTGTTGATTATAATGAATAAGACGGTTGGTCTGGATGGCATTATCTGGTCCCAGGCCGTGGCCGACCTGGTGTGCACCGCCATGAGCGTGGTGATGTTCCTGCTGGTGGTGCGCAAACTGCGCCGGCAGCATAGCCAAAAGACGGAAGCATAAGAAAGGGTGAGGAAAAATGGAGCTGTCCCATTGGGATAAAAAAGAACAAGCACCGCTGGTGGAGTTCTTAGGGGCGTCGCTGCTGTCGCACCCGCTGATGATGTATTATTGTCCGGATCGGGACAAGCGGGAAAAATTCATCACCCGCTATATGGAGCACAACTTGCCCCGCTGGATCCAAACCGGCACCGTGCTGGTCAGCGATCCGGCTCACGCGGTAGGCGTGCTGCTGTCCAAGGACGCACCGGAGTACCGCTCTCCGTCCAAGAGCGCCCTGTCCATGCTCTCCGGCGACCGTTTCCGGCGGATTCAATCGCACCGGAATGTAACCCGCAATATCGTGGGCGTGATGATCCCCAGGGAAAAGCCGGTGCAGGTGCTCACTCTCTTTGGCAACGCCGCCGCCCAAAAACAGGAGCTTTTGCAGCTGGTGTCCGAGGCCCAGGACCTGGCGGACGAAAAGCAGTTTGTCCTGGTGTACGACACCTTCTCCCGCCGCTTGGTAGACGCGCTGGAGAACCAGGGCTTCTCCACCGGCTACCAGCGCAACTTCCTGGATACCCACTTCATCCAAACCCTAATGACCTATAATATATAATGCATGGCAAAAAGCAGCCCACCGGGCTGCTTTTTATTTTTCCATGCGATGTCTAAAGTCGAAGAAAAGCGATTCTTCATAGACAATCTGCGCGGGGTATGGTATAGTGTGAGTAAGCGCAAGCAGAAAAGAAAAGGCAGGCAGGTTTATGAGCAAATACGAAAAAGCGGAGCTGACCAACATGTGCATGATCTATGACGGTGCCGGGCGTGTGGTGGTGCAGGACAAGGTCGGCAAAAGCTGGGGCGGGATCACCTTTCCCGGCGGACATGTGGAGAAAGACGAGTCCTTTGTGGATTCCGTTATTCGCGAAGTGAAAGAAGAGACCGGGCCGGATATTCAGTCCCCCAAACTGTGCGGGATCAAATGGTGGGAAGCAGGTCACGGCCGGCGCTACATTATCCTGCTGTTCAAAACCGACCGCTACACCGGCACGCTGCATGATTCTAACGAAGGCAAAGTGTTTTGGACCGAATTAGACGCGCTGCGCTCCATGCGCCTAGCGCCCAGCTTTGACAAAATGCTGGATGTTTTCATCAACGAGGACATACAGGAATACATCCAGCGCAAAGGGACGGATGGATGGACGGATATTTTGAAATGACAAAACAGGAAATGATGTCCACCGTGTATCGCCAACTGGCGCTGGACTATAATTGCCAACCGGAGGATTTTACAAGAAGTGGCATTCTTTTTACAGAAGCAAAAATGCAGCGAGGCCGGCGGGAAATGCCATTTATCACCCCGCGTCTGGAGGTGATCACCATGGGCAAAAGCACCGTGGTCAACGCATCTAAAAGTGTTATGCCCTATGTAAAGCAAAAATTCAGGAACAAAAGCAGCTACGAAATCCTTACCGACAAGCTGGTCTACGGCGCAAATCCCTACTATCTTCCGGATATAGAGCACATAAAGCCTATGGAAAATGCCGCCTGTTCCTTTGTTCTGCTGGATAAAGACCTGCACGGTTTGTATAAAAACAAGGGCTTTCCAAACGCATTGCAGTATGACTGCGACAGCGCGCGACCAGAAGTGCTGGCCGCCGTAGCCTATGTCCAAGAGCAAATCGTCGGCATTGCTTGTGTCAGTGCAGATAGCCAGACAATGTGGCAGATTGGCGTGGATGTGCGCCCTGCCTATCGCGGCAACGGCATCGGGGTAAAGCTGGTGAATATGCTGACCATAGAGACTTTGGCTCGAGGTGTGGTGCCCTATTACACCACGGATATTGCCAATATAAGCTCTCAAAAAGTGGCCGTCAAAAGCGGCTATTTGCCCGCCTGGACCCATTGCTTTAGGAACCGATTACCAAAATTCCATAAATAAAAAGCAGTCCACCGGGCTGCTTTTTATTTTACCGGCGGTGGGACGAAAATCGCAGTATTTCTAATAAACCAGGCGGTTTTTCTGAAGTTCGGCCGGTATGCGCGTGGTATAGTAAGACTGTGTGCCGGGCAACGAGAACCGGATATAGACAATCGCCGCCGGCTATGGTATAGTGAAGTCGCTGCTTTTTTCAAAATGAGAGAGATAAGCAGAACAGAGAAAGCAAAGAGCAAGCAAGAGATCCAAGCGGCCGTTTGCAACATTTCGGTATTGGCCCCCCACGGTCACACAAACAGAAAAAGGCAGCCAAACCGTCTACATTTTTGCAGCGGCGCGGTCGGATATCGGAGCAAAAAATGCAAGAGACTATTTTACAATTCGGCACCGGCAACTTCCTGCGGGGATTTGCCGATGACTTTATTCAGCAATTAAACAACAAAGGGCTGTATGCGGGCCAAGTGGTGGTGGTATCCCCCACTGACTCCGCCACGGTAGAGAAGATCAATGCCCAGGGCGGCCGCTACCACCTGCTGCTGCGGGGGCTGGCAAAGGGTCAGCCGGTGCGCGATCTGCGCGAGATTCGCTGCATTTCCCGCGCCGTCAATCCGTACCGGGACTTTGATGCCTATTTGGCACTGGCACGGCAGCCGGCGCTGCACTTTGTGATCTCCAACACCACGGAGGCGGGCATTCAATTTGACCCCCACTGCCGCCTGACGGACCGACCCGCTGCCTCGTTCCCGGCCAAGCTGACCCAGCTGCTGTACGCCCGGTATCAGGCCCATTTGCCCGGACTGGTGATTCTGGCCTGCGAGCTGATCGACAACAACGGCCGAGAGCTGGAAAACTGCGTGCGCCGCTACGCCGAGCAGTGGCAACTGGGAGCGGACTTTTCCCGCTGGCTGGAAGCGAAAAACACCTTTTGCAACACCCTGGTGGACCGAATCGTCACCGGCTATCCCCGGGAGGAGGCGGCGGAGATCTGCGCCCAAATCGGCGGCGACGATGCCTTGTTGGACACCGCCGAGCCTTACCACCTGTGGGTGATCGAAGGGAATTTTGAACAGGAATTGCCCTTACAGGCAGCAGGGCTCAATGTGGTCTGGACCGACCAAGTGGCGCCCTATAAAAAAATGAAAGTACGCATACTCAACGGTGCCCACACCGCCCTGGTGTTCCCCTCCCTGCTGTGCAGGGTGGAGACGGTGGGCGAGAGCCTGAAAGACAAAGATTTGGCGGCCTTTTTAGACTGCTGCCTGCACCGCTACATTCTGCCCACACTGGATAACCGGGCGGAGGCAGAGGCCTTTGCAAAGGCGGTGCTGGAGCGCTTTGCCAATCCCTATATCCACCATCGGTGGCAGTCCATTGCCCTGAATTCCATCAGCAAATACACTGCCCGGGTGCTGCCCACTTTGCTGGACACCGTAGCAGGCGGCGCGCCGGTGCCCCGCCCGCTGGCGTTCTCCCTGGCTTGCCTGATCGAGTATTATAAAACCCGCCCGGTAACGGACGATCCAAAGCAGACAGTGTTTATTAAAGAGAACCCCATTCCGGTAATCCTTGCAAACGCCGAGCTGTGGGGAACGGACCTGTCTTTCTTAACGGACACGGTAACAATATGTACGGAAAAGCTGCACCAAAGCGGTGTGCGGGAGGCAATGCAATGGAGTATGTGACCATACACCCGAACGATACGGTCAAAGTGTGCCTGCAAGACGGGCACAAATACGCCCGCCGGGCCATTCACAAGGGACAGCCGGTGATCAAATACGGCTTTCCCATCGGCATTGCCACAGCAGATATTGCCCCCGGTGAGCGGGTACACTGCCACAACCTGCGCACCGCCCTGGGCGGCGCCAGAGATTACTCCTATACGCCAAAATTCCAATACCCGGCACCCTTGAGCCAGGCCACCATAGACGGCTTTGCCCGCCCCGGCGGCCAAGTGGGCATACGCAACGACATTTGGATCGTGCCCACCGTTGGGTGCGTAAACAGCATTGCCCGGGCACTGGCGGACCGCACCGATGCCATTGCCCTAACCCACCCCTATGGGTGCAGCCAGCTGGGCGACGATCTGGCGGTGACCCAAAAGGTGCTGGCCGGACTGGTGCACCACCCAAATGCCGGCGGTGTGCTGGTGCTGGGACTGGGGTGCGAGAATAACAATATCCCGGAATTCAAAAAAATCCTGGGTGACTGGGACTCCCGGCGGGTGCGCTTTCTCAACTGCCAGGACTGTACCGATGAGCTGGAAAAAGGCGTTACCATCATTCGGGAGCTGCAAGCCCTGGCAGCCAAGGACCAACGCTGTGCCCTGCCTGTCAGCAAATTGAAAATCGGGCTGAAATGCGGCGGCAGCGACGGCCTGTCCGGCATCACTGCCAACCCCCTGTGCGGCCGGGTCACTGACCGATTGGCGGCCATGGGCGGCAGCGCGGTGCTCACCGAGGTGCCGGAGATGTTCGGTGCCGAGCAGCTGCTGATGAACCGCTGCACCAGTCAAGAAGTATTTGACCGAGCGGTGCGACTGATCAACAACTACAAAAATTACTTTTTGGATCACCACCAGCCAGTGAGTGAAAACCCCTCTCCCGGCAATAAGGCCGGCGGCATTACCACCCTGGAGGAGAAGTCCCTGGGCTGCGTGCAAAAGGGCGGCACCGCCCCCATTACCGCCGTGCTGGACTACGGCGATCGAGTAACAGAACCGGGACTGAGCCTGCTGGGCGGCCCGGGCAATGATATGGTGGCGGTCACCAACCTGTGCGCCGCCGGGTGCCACCTGATCCTGTTTACCACCGGGCGGGGCACGCCGCTGGGCGCGCCGGTGCCCACCATCAAAATTGCCACCAACACCGCCCTGGCAAAGAAAAAGCCCGGCTGGATCGATCTGGATGCCCAAACGGCCACCACGGACGATCTCTTCAATCTGATTCTGCGCACCGCAAATGGGCAGGAGACCCAAAACGAACGCCACGGCTACCGGGAGATCGCCATTTTCAAAGACGGCGTGACCCTGTAAAAAGCGCAAAAAAGACGGAACCGCTCTACACGGTCCCGTCTTTTGTTTTGCTTTATGGGCTTACTCCCCCGCCTCGGTGGAGAGCAGCACCCGATCGTTGTCAAACTCTTCGCCGGAGGTAACCTTAAACTTATCCAGCAGATCCTTGGTGGTCAGTTTCTTCTTCTCTTCACCGCTTACATCATAGATGATCTTGCCCTCGTTCATCATAATCAGCCGGTTGCCGATGGCAATGGCGTCCTTCATATTGTGGGTAATCATAATGGTGGTCAGGTGATCTCGGGCCACGATCTTCTCTGTCAGATCCAGCACTTTCTTGGCGGTCTTAGGGTCCAGCGCTGCGGTGTGCTCATCCAGTAGCAGCACCTTCGGCTTCTTCAAAGTGGCCATCAACAGGGTCACCGCCTGGCGCTGACCACCGCTGAGCAGGCCCACTTTAGAGGTCAGGCGGGTATCCAGCCCCAAATCCAGCTCCTTGAGCATCTCTGCATACTGAACCTTTTCTTTTTTACTAACGCCGGAACGCAGGGTTCGCCCCTTGCCACGGCGAGCGGCGATGGCCAAATTCTCGGCGATCTGCATATCCGCAGCAGTGCCGGTCATGGGGTCCTGGAACACACGGCCGATAAACTTGGCGCGCTTGTATTCCGGCAGCTTGGTCACATCCTGACCGTCGATCACAATGGAACCGCAATCCACCGGATACACGCCGGCGATCATATTCAGCATCGTGGATTTGCCGGCGCCGTTGCCGCCGATCACCGTTACAAAATCGCCCTCGTTCAAGGTCAGATCAATGCCGCAAAGGGCCTTTTTCTCATTGATGGTGCCGGGGTTAAATGTCTTTTGTACACCTGTGATTTTAAGCATTGTCCTTGCCCCCCTTATTCGTCTTTACATGCTTGGCGCTCAGCTGCCCTTTCCAGTACGGCACGCCCAGGAACAGCGCCACCACCAAAGCGGAGAACAGCTTCAGGTCGTTGGCGTTCAAGCCCATTTGCAGCACCAGCTGAATGACAATATAGTAGATCACGCCGCCCAGCACCGCTGCCAGCAGGCGCAGAGCAAAGTTCTTGAACAGCTTGCCAAAGATCACATCGCCGATGATCACCGCCGCCAGGCCGATAACGATAGCGCCGCGGCCCATATTGATGTCCGCAAAGCCCTGATACTGGGCCAGCAGACCGCCGGACATTGCCACAATGCCGTTGGAGAGCACCAGTCCCAGCACCTTGTTGAACCCGGTGTTGATGCCGTTGGCGCGGGCCATGGCCTCATTGCACCCGGTGGCGCGCACGCCGGCGCCCAGTTCTGTGCCGAAGAACCAGTACAGCAACCCAATGATCACCAGCGCAAAAGCACCGCCGACGAGAATAGATTTGGGAATATACCGCAGGGATACCAAGATCCCGTATTCATCAATATTCAGCGCCACATTGGCACGACCGCTCATAATCCGCAGGTTTACGGAATACAGCGCCAGCTGGGTCAAAATACCTGCCAAGATCGCCGGTATGCCAAACTTGGTATGCAAAATACCGGTAACCAGTCCGGCAATACACCCGGCCAAGAACGCCAGCAGCATGGCCAGCCAAATGTTCATCCCTGCAATGGTACACACCACCAGCACGGCGCCGCCGGTGCCAAAGCTGCCGTCCACCGTCAAGTCGGCCAAATCAAGAACCTTAAAGGTCAAATACACGCCCACTGCCATGATACCCCAGATGATACCCTGGGCACAAGCACCGGGCAAAGAAGCTAAAAATCCGCTCATTGCACAATCTCCTTCAATTTAAAGTGCTAAATTCGCAAAGCGTAGTCCTATCTTACCAAATCCGCCGTAAAAAATCAAGTAGAGGACGCCAATCTCTCCACCACCGAACCACACGCCTAATCAACCACACAAAAAACCGGGCAGCATTTCTGCTGCCCGGCATCGTGGCAATGTTTAACTTTCGATTGCCTTGTAGCCGTCTACCACCTTCAGGCCCAGTGCCTTGCAGCGGGCGGCGTCATATTCCTTGGTCAACTTGTTTTCCGGCACAAACTCAATGTCCATGGTTGCCGGATCTTTGCCGTTAACCAGAATGTCATAAGCCATTTCGCCGGCCTTGTAGCCGATGTCGTAATAGCTGATGGACAGAGTGGCTACACCGCAGCCGGAGCAAATGCCTTCCTCACCGGCAATAATGGGTACGCCGGCAGGCTGTGCAATGTTGTCAATGGTCTTGGCGCTGGAGGCCATGGTGTTATCTGTGGGAACATACAGCACATCGCTGTTCTGGCAAGCCAGCTTGGTCACAGAAGCGATCTCGTTAGAGTCCGCAGCAGTGTATTCCTTCACTTCCAGACCCATTTCCTTCAGCTTTGCGCCCACAACGGTAGCCTGGTACTTGGAGTTTTTCTCCGCAGAGCAGTACAGAATACCCACTTTCATGGCATCCGGCACCCACTCTTTAACCATGGCGGCCTGCTTATCCAGCGGCGCCAGGTCGGCGGTACCGGTCACATTGATCCCGGTCTTGGTGGCAGTCTCGTCCTTCAGACCCAGAGCCACGCCGTAGCTGGTAACGGAGGTGCCCACAATCGGAATGGTGTTGGTTGCCGTGCGGGCAGCCACCAGTGCGTCCGTAGCGTTGGCCATGATCAGGTCCACATTCTGAGACACATACTGGTTCACAATGGTGGAGCACAGGGTGGAATCGCCGGCGGCGTTCTGCTCTTTGAAAGTCACCTTGTCGCCCAGCTTGTCCGTCAGCGCCTTCTTAAAGCCCTCGGTAGCCTTGTCCAGTGCCGGATGCTGCATGGCCTGGCAGATACCTACGGTATAAGTGTCCTTGGCACTGCCGCCGGAACAACCGGCAAATACAGAAGCCACCAGCAGCCCGGACAGCGCCACGGCAGCGATCTTCTTCACAACCTTATTCATTTTAATAACCCCTTTTCTCGGTAAATTTATGATGACTTTAGTTTAGCACATAAAAGCGTTAAAGTCAACACCTTTTTTCTTGCATAAATTCCTGCCCGGGTGTATAGTGAAGTTATCCTAACGAAAAGGGGATATTCCTATGCAACTGAACCCGTACCGGGATCTGCCCTGGGAGCAGCTGATGCCCACCGCCCGGCGCAAGCTGCTGTGCAGCGACAAAAACTATATGTTTGTCTTAATGGAGTGCAAGGCCGGCACAGCCCAGCCGCCCCACAGTCATCCCCACACCCAGGTGGATTACCTACTGGAGGGCGAGATTGATATGCAGGTGGGTGACGAAGTGCGCCGTATGCACGCCGGCGACATTGTGCAGGTACCCGGCAATGTGCCCCACGCCTTTTGCCGGGTCTACCGGGATACCCGCTGGCTGGAATTCTTCACCCCCGCCCGAGAGGACATTTTGCCCCGGGAAGAACAGAAAGAAAAAGAATAATTCAAACCCTTTGGCGCCCCTTGTTGCAAGGGGCGCTTTTTTTGTTTTGCTTGTTCCAATAAATAGGTAAGGGCGGCAATCTGCCACCCTTACCGAAAATTACAAACAACATCACATCACCTACAAAGCCCGACGCTTCCTTTTCCCTGCCTGCCGAATATAAAGCGCCCCGCAAAATACGGCGCAAACGGCGGCGGCAATGGGCACGGCCCACCAAACAGCCCCGGTGCCCAGGGGTGCCGCCAGACACACACCCACGCACAGGCACAACGGCAGCGCACCGGCAGTAACCAGCGCCGATTTGGCTCGATTTACCGACTGGAAATAGGCACTCACCGTCAGTACCGGCGGCAAGAACAAAAGAGCCGGTGCCAACCGCCGCAAGCAGTGGGTGCCAAATTGCACGATCGCCGGATCGCGGGTAAAAATGCCCAGCAGCGCCCCGCTCAAAGCATAACACACTGCCACAGCAACCACCGCATACACCAGTCCCAGCTGCACCGTGCGCACCACCGTTTGGCGTACCCGGCTATGCAGACCGGCGCCGTAGCTGCTGCCGATGATAGGCGCTGCTGCCAAGCAAAGAGCGGAGAACGGCGCCAAGGCAAATTCCGCCAACCGGCTCACATAGCCAAAGGCCGCCACACCCACCGTACCTGCCCGAGGCGCCAACAAACCGTTCATCACCACCAGCACAACAGACAGACTGCCCATTTGCACCAAGGTGGGCAGCCCCAGAGTCAAGATCCGCCCCACGGTGGCGCGATCCGCCCGCACGCCACGGAATTGCTGGCAGGAAAACCGGGTAAAAAACAATACGCTCATACAAAAGCTCGCCGCCTGGGCGATCACCGTGGCCCAAGCCGCACCGGCAATGCCCAGGTGCAGCCGATAGATCAGCAACCAATCCAGCAGCAAGTTCACCCCGGTAGGCAACAGCCAGATCCAAAGGCTGTAATCCATACGCCCCTCCGCCCGTATAATAGACGAAAACCCGGTGGAGAACACATTGCCCGCCGCCAAAATGGTAAAATAGGTGCGGGCATAAGGCAAGATCTCTGCCGTGGCACCGAACAACCGCAGCAGCGGCGTGCGAAACAACAAGCAAATGCAGGTAATCCCCAGCGCTGTGGTGTAAAAGAACGCCATGGCGCTTTTTGTAACCCGGCCTGCCGCCCGGTAGTCCTTTTGCCCCAAACAGGGCGACACCAGCGCCCCGGCACCGGCGCCAACCATTTGGGCAATAGCACCCTGCAAAACCGTCAGGGGAAAGACCACGCTGATACCCGCAGCCGCCAGATCGCCTACCCCGTGGCTGACAAACAACGTGTCCGCCACATTATAAAAGGCACTAAAGAGCAGCGCAGCCAGCGTGTACGGCAGGTGCCGCAGCAGACGGCCGGTCACCGGCGCAGTGGTCAGCGCCTGCGCCTTGTCCTGCGCCTTTTGGCGCCCGCCCTTACCCACGGCGCAAAGTGGCAAAGGCAGCAGCGTAGCCGGCAGCCGCCCCAGTCACATCCACCATCCAGCCCTGACTCAAGGGCGTAAAGCGATAGTATTTTTCCACTTCCTGAATCAACGCCAGCAGCCCCTGGGCAAAGGCGTAGCGCAGCCGGGTCTCTCGGTTGACTTGCACCGGTACCCGGCAAAGGGCGTTGTGGGTTGCCAAGGACAAAGTCTTTTTGTCCAGCGGCGCGGTAAAGGACTCCAGCGGCAAAAAGTCCAGCACCGGGTCGCCCCACAGGCTGCGCTCCGGATCAATCCAGGCAAACCGGGTTTGTCCGTCCACCGTATGGCACAGGATATTGCTGCTCCACAGATCAAAATTCACCATCACGCAAGGCGCCGCCGCCAGCACCGCCCGATACTGCCGGGCATACGCCAGCAGGCGCTGCCCTCGGCGGCTGGTCTTGCCCATACGCCGGGCATCTGCCAGCAGGTTCTCAATCATGGAAATGTAAGCGTCCGCCCAGTTCTCATACAGCCCATTTTGCACATAACCGTAGCCGGTGCCGGGCACATTATGGATCTGCGCCACCATCTCCGCCGTGCGCCGGTGTTTCTCCGCACTTGGCAGCGGGCACTTGTCTCGGTGCACCCCGGGCAGTCGCTCCATCACCACCCAGGGCGCGCCGCACAGGTTGCCCGCCGGGTCACTATACAGAATCTTCGGCACCCGAATATCCGTATGCTGTCGAATTTGGTCGTACCAGTACAGCTCGGTGGCCAGCATATCCCGCTCATAGGTCATCACCGGCACCTGGGGCCTGGGCGCAATCTTCATCACCACCGGCGGATTTGTCTCCGCTGCAAAAACGGCGTTGAACATACCGTCCCCCAGCAGCCGAAATTGCACCCCCGCACTGTCTATGCCGGCTTGCTCCAGCATATCCCGCAGCACCGCATCGGTAGGCAGGGTCTTGGTCTTACTTTTCATACTTCGGTCACTCCTTTCCAACGCTATCATAGCATACCTCCCCAATTTGTCTACCAAAAAGCCGAGAAAATACAACAAATCCCCATTGACTTGCGCCGCCCCGGTTGACGGACAGTCTCCGGTCGGCTATACTGCACTTAGGGGGAATTCAAATGGATAGTGCGTCTTTAATGAGTATTCGGGTGATCCCGAAAAGCGTCAAGGAAGAAACCGGACACCACGCGCTGGAGCGACTGCACCATACCCCATACCGGGACGAGGTGCGCCTGTTCTCCTGCCTGCAACGGGGTGATCTGAAAAAGCTGATCTACGAGCTGGGTCAGATCGGCATACAGAATATCACCGTGGGCCAAATGTCGGAAAATGACTTACAACAGCAAAAATACATGGCTGTCAGCTTTATCACCCTGGCCACCCGCTACGCCATTCAAGGGGGTCTGGGCGAAAGCAACGCCTATGCGTATTCGGACGATTTTATTCGCCGTATTGACGCCGCAACAGCCAAGCGCACCGTGCACGCCGCTATTGTAGACGGCGCCATTGAACTGACCAATATGGTCAGCCGGGCGCAAAAGGACCTGACCTACTCACCCCATGTGCGCCGCTGCATTGCCTATATTAACAAAAACCCGGACCGCAAGCTGACGGTGGCCGCTGTAGCCGCCCATTGCGGGCTGTCGCCGGACTATCTCTCCCATCTGTTCAAATGCGAATTGGGCGTAAACCTGAGTACCTATATGACCGCCCAAAAGCTGGAGCTGGCCAAGACCCTGCTGTGGGAGGGCTGCACCGCCGAGCAGGTGTGTTACAGCCTGGGCTTCTCCTCCCAATCCCATTTTATCGCCCTGTTTAAGCGCCGATTCGGTATGACCCCACGGGAATACACCGCCCTGCTGGCCCCATAATCACCGGGCGTTAAAATCACATATAAGACCATTCCGGCCGGCTTTGCCAACGCAAAGGGTGCCGGAATTTTTGCTATCCGCCGGCTGCGCTTTTTCTGCCCTTGATTCTTCCGCAAAAGGTGGTATAATCGTTGTGCACATTTTTTGTATGCGGAGAGGAAATTATGAAATATAACAAAAGCGCGACTTTGCGCTTTGCGTTCAAGCAATCGCTGCCGGTGCTGTTCGGCTACTTGTTTTTAGGCGCAGCGTTCGGTATTATGCTGTTTAAGGCCGGCTACAACTGGATGTGGGCGGCGCTGATCTCGCTGCTGGTGTATGCCGGGTCCGGCCAGTTTCTGCTGGTGTCGCTGATCTCCTCCGGCGCCGGGCTGGCCACCACCGCACTGATGACGCTGTTTATCAACACCCGCCACATGTTCTATGGCCTGTCTTATATTGAAAAGTTCAAGGCCGGCGGCTGGCGCTATCCTTTTATGATCTTTACTTTAACGGACGAAACCTACTCGGTGAACGCCTCCATCCTGTCTGTGCCGGATGGGGTAGACGAGCCCCGGGCGCGCTTTCTCATCGGCGAGTTTGACCATGTGTACTGGATCATCGGCTCCGTGCTGGGCTCGCTGCTCAGCGCTGCCCTGCCCATGGACTTTACCGGCATTGATTTCTCTATGACCGCCCTGTTTGTGGTGATTTTTATTGACCTGATCCGCAACCAAAAGGGTCGCGCCGGGCTGATCGGCGCCCTGGGACTGTGCGCCGGCATTCTGTGCCTGCTGATCTTCGGGGCAGACAAATTCCTGCTTCCCTCCCTGGTGCTGACCGTGGCGGTGCTGTCCGCCGGGCGTCCCTTCTTTGACCCGGAACGGAGGGCTGCCAAATGACCAACACCCATTTGCTGATCATGGTGCTGGTGGCCGCCGTCTGCACCTTTGCCACCCGCCTGTTTCCCTTTGCCCTGTTTGGGGGCAAAAAGCAGGTGCCCAAGTTCGTGCAGTACCTGGGCAATGTGCTGCCGGTAGCGATCCTGGGCATTCTCATCGTCTATTGTCTTAAGGATTTTGAGCAGGGCAATGTGAACTACATTGTGCCCCAGCTGATCGCCGTGGCGCTCACCGCCGGGGTGCATCTGTGGCGCAAAAATACCCTCCTGAGCATTGCCGTAGGCACCATCGGCTATATGCTCCTGATCCACTTTGTGTTTGTGTGACAAAAACAAAAAATACAAAAATGACCGCACCGGAAATGGTGCGGTCATTCTTTTTTCGCTCTCAGAGGTATTCACACCGTGGCGGGGACAAAGCGATAGCCACGACCCCACACTGTATGGATCAGATCTAAATTAGAATCCAGCTCCTTGAATTTGTCTCGAATTCGGTTCACATGGACGGTGACGGTAGAGGTCTCGCCCAAGCTGTTGTACTGCCAAATCCGATCAAACAGCTGTTCCTTGCTAAAGACTTCGTCCGGGTGGCCGGCCAAAAAATACAGCAGCTCAAACTCCTTATTGGTCAACGCCACCTCCTGCTCCCGAAACCAAGCACGGCGGGTGGCAGGATCCAAACGCAGGGCACCGCTCTCCAGCACTGTGTCCTTGGTCGGCGGGTGCGCAGTGCCGTCGCCGGTGAGCCGTTCATACCGGCTGATATGCGCCAGCACCCGGGCCACCAACTCGCCGGGGGAAAAGGGCTTAACCACATAGTCGTCCGCACCAACGCCCAGGCCCTTGATCTTGTCCAAGTCCTCTTTCTTGGCACTGACTAAGATAATCGGTACATTCTGCTCCCGGCGAATGGAGCGGCAAACCTCCAGTCCATCCATTCCCGGCAACATAATATCCAGCAAAATCAGGTCAAACCGACCATCCAACGCCGTGCGCAGTCCGGAAGGGGCGTCCGCTGCCACCGATGCCTGTAAGCCTGCTGCCTCCAGATAATCCCGCTCCAGCCCGGCAATGCGTGGGTCGTCCTCAATAATCAATATCTGCTTCATCTGCAACATGCTCCCTTTTGGGTAACGAAATAAAAATCGACAGCCCCGCGTCCGTATGACTGCGGGCCCAAATGGAGCCGCCGTTCTGCTCTACAATTTGCTTGCACACCGCCAGCCCCAGTCCGCTGCCCTGGCTCACCTGGCTGCGGGCCGGATCCGTGCGGTACATGGCGTCAAAGATCTTGCGCAGCTGATCCTTATCCACGCCGATGCCGTTGTCTGCAAATTCCAGGATCACCACCCGATCATAGGCGGTGGCCGTCAATGCCAACCGACCGGGCACACCCGGGCGAGCGTACTTAACCGCATTGCCCAGAATGTTCAAAAACACCCGGCGAAAAGCGTCCGTGTCGATCTCAATCTGCGTATCTGCCGGGCAGTGATTTTCCAGCGCAAAGGTACAGCCGCGGTTTTCCATAAAAGCCGTCAGCTCCGGCGCAGCATCATCCAGCACCGCTTGTAGCTGCACAATGGAGCGATCGTTGCCTGTGCTGCCCAGCTCCAGCTTGGACAGCGCCAGCAGATCATCGAGAATTTTCTCTGTCTGCACAGCGGAGTCGTAAATGGTCTGCAAATACCGCTGCTGCTTCTCCGGCGTGTTGGCAATGCCGTCCCGCAGCCCCTCGGCGTAGCCCTTAATGCTGGTGAGCGGGGTGCGCAGATCATGGGCAAAGCCGGCGGTCATCTCCCGCCGCAGTTGCTCGCTTTTTTCGCGGCTCTCAATGGTCTCTTTCAACCGCAGACGCATGGAGTTAAAGCTCTCCACCGTTTGGCCCAACTCATTGGTAGAGTCATAGTCGATCTGATAATCCAGATTGCCACCGGCAATGGCGTCCGCTCCCCGGGCAATCTTCTGAATGGGACGCACAATGGTGCGGCTGGTAAAGAAAGAGAACGCCGCCACCGCAGCGGCAAAAATCAGCACAATGGCCAGCACCACCAATCCGGTACGCCCCATCAACAGACGCGACAGCGTTCCCCGCGCCGCCGGCTCCGTTTGATCCGCCACCGTATAGCCGGTGCCGGTGAGCACCAGGCGGCAGCGCTGACCCCCGGCCTGCACATGACTGACGATCACCAGCCCATCCTGACCGAAGTAGTACACATTTTTTTCCGAATCAAAGGCCACGATCTGCCGGGCACGCCCCACCACATCCTTGCACCCGGCGCTTCGATAAAATACCTCGTCACCCCGTCGAATTTCCAGCGCCACGCCCCGCTTCTCCAGCGGTGCGGCGTAGGCGGCAATATCCGCCAGCTTTTCTGCGTCCGTATCTTTGGTGCGCAGCAACACATCGGACAGGTTGCTCACCGTCTGATTCCAACCGATCTGGTTGACCAGGCTGTACCTGTCCGCCGTCTCCGCCGCCAACTGAAAGGTGTGGGAGGTGCTGTGCAGCAGCCCCAGGCACACCAGCGCCACCAGCACCAGCGGTATGGCGATGGCCAGCACGGTGGTGAGCACAATGCGGGTGTTGATCTTTAAGTTCTTGGAAGAACGCTTTGGCTTTTTGCCGGACATATCAATAGCTCTCCCGGGGAATCCGTCCGTGCTTTACATCCTTGCTGTGACGAATAATCTCCAAAATGGAGCCCAGATGAATCCGGGCAAAATTGTACGCCTCGGTTTGTATATCCATATCATCATGGGTCACCCAGTAACGAATAACCCCTTTCATACCGGTAATAATATATTCAATGCTCAGGTCACTGATCCCCTCAATGTCCCCTTTGATCAGGTCCAACGCCGTGCGAATGGTTTTCTCGATCTTTTCAGAGAACACCACGGTGCCCGGATCCGTCAACAGCAACCGATACAAATCCCGATCCTCGTCGATCACCCGTTGAATACTGATCAGCAGTGCGGCGGTGCAATCAATGGTAAAGTCCAGATCCTTGATCTTGATCAGATCTTTGCTCACCCGCCAGTAAACCTTGCGCATCAGCTCATTGCTGATTTTATTGAGCAGATCAAACTTGTCCTCATAATGCAAATAAAATGTATTCCGGCTGATCAGTGCCCGGTCGGTAATATCCTTGACCGTAACGGAATCAAATCCGTTTTCGTCAATCAATTCAAAAAAGGCGTCCCGAATGGACTTTTTGGTGCGCCGAATGCGCAGGTCTGTTTTTTCCTCCGGATTATTCCCGGAATTCCGCTTGGACATACGATACCCCTTTTCATGTGCCCGCAAAACGAGCGTGTTTGTTATGATACAGTGCTAAATAACTAACACCTGTACTTATAACAGTACACGAAAACGGAATCAATGTCAATAAATCGCCCCTTTTTTCCCGTTTTTGACATTTTTTTGCAGAAAAAAGCACCTTCCCGGTGGGAAGGTGTAGTGTTAAAAATATAGCGGCGGGGGCAAGCTCTCACCGCATAATCCCTGCGCGTTTGCCTGCGGCAAACCCACATCCCTTTGAAAACGAAAAGGATTATCTTAGGCGTGGCAACCTGCCGCCCGCAATTTCTCATTCCGCCAGCAAATCGTTCTCCCGCAGCAGCGCGGCAAAATGCGCCACATCCGCGGCAGCACGCTGCCGTTCCACCTCATACTCATTCATCAGCGCCTCAACTACCTGCGCTTCGGTGGTGGGCTGCAAAAAGCAGTTCCAAAGAAAAGCCCCGGTATCGTTCAGGGTAATCATACCGTTAAAATCCGATGCGGCGGCGCCCACAGGCACTACTATGTTGCTGCCGGCGATCTTGCGCATGGCAAAGCCCGGTTTGATCTGCATAAAAAGTCACCTCAAAGTCATTCTTTTACCTATACTATACTGTATTGGGGCAAAACTTTCAACAACTTGCTTAAAACATTCTTACAAATAGCGACATTTTTTTATAGTTTTAGTCTTGAAGCGCAGCAAAAAAATGGTTATAATAACCTTGGTAATTTTGATAAATTATTAAGTATTGTTGGAAGGAGTAAATCATCATGACTTATTCAAATGAAGTTGAGCAGATGTGTACCGTTAAAAAGGGTCCGCATCACGGTCCGGCTCCCATTCCTGAAGAAGGCAAGTGGGTCAAGAGCTACCAGATCAGCGACATCTCCGGTTTCTCTCACGGTATCGGCTGGTGCGCACCCCAGCAGGGCGCCTGCAAGCTGAGCCTGAATGTGAAGAACGGTATCGTAGAGGAGGCCCTGGTGGAGACTGTGGGCTGCTCCGGTATGACACATTCCGCCGCTATGGCCGCAGAGATCCTGCCCGGCAAGACCTTGCTGGAGTGCCTGAACACCGACTTGGTGTGCGACGCCATCAATGTGGCTATGCGCGAGATCTTCAAGCAGCTGGCTTACGGTCGTTCTCAGTCCGCATTCTCTGAGGACGGTCTGGTTGTCGGCGCTGCTCTGGAGGACCTGGGCAAGGGCCTGCGCAGCCAGGTGGGCACCATGTTCTCCACCAAGCTGAAGGGCGTGCGCTACATGGAGATGGCCGAAGGTTATGTGACCCGCATGGCTCTGGATGAAGAGGGCGAGGTCATCGGCTATGAGTTCGTAAAGCTGGGCAAAATGCTGGAGGATATTCGTCACGGCAAGAGCCCCAACGAGGCTTACGAGGCAAACATTGGCAACTACGGTCGCTTTGCTAACGCTGCAAAGTACATTGACCCCAGAGAAGAATAAGAGAAGGAGGACAATACCATGGCAAATGATGTAAAGTTTGAAGGCAAGGAAAGAAGACTTGCCAAGATCGAAAAGTGCCTTGCCGAGTACGGTCTCTCCAGCCTGGAGGAGGCAAGAGATCTTTGCCTGTCCAAGGGCATTGATGTAGACGGTATCGTAAAGGGCGTGCAGCCCATCGCTTTTGATAACGCCAGCTGGGCATACACCCTGGGTGTGGCCGTTGCACTGAAAAAAGGTGTGACCACCGCTTCCGAGGCTGCCGCAGCCATCGGTATCGGCCTGCAGGCATTCTGCATTCCCGGTTCCGTTGCCGAGCAGCGTAATGTAGGTCTGGGCCACGGTAACCTGGGCGCCCGCCTGCTGCACGAGGACACCAAGTGCTTCGCTTTCCTGGCCGGCCACGAGAGCTTTGCTGCCGCTGAGGGCGCAATCGGCATTGCCCGTACCGCCAACAAGGTTCGCAAAGAGCCCCTGAAGGTCATCCTGAACGGCCTGGGCAAGGACGCTGCTTATATCATCTCCCGCGTTAACGGCTTCACCTATGTAAAGACCGATTATGATTTTTACACCGGCGAGCTGAAGATTGAGGAAGAAAAGGCATTCTCCGACGGCGAGCGCGCTGCCGTAAAGTGCTACGGCGCCAACGATGTGCTTGAGGGCGTTGCCATTATGAAGCACGAGGGCGTAGACGTTTCCATCACCGGTAACTCTACCAACCCCACTCGCTTCCAGCACCTGGTTGCCGGCACTTACAAGAAGTGGTGCCTGGAGAACGGCAAAAAGTACTTCTCCGTGGCTTCCGGCGGCGGCACCGGCCGTACCCTGCACCCGGACAATATGGCTGCCGGTCCCGCTTCCTACGGTCTGACTGACTCTATGGGTCGTATGCACGGCGACGCACAGTTCGCCGGCTCCTCCTCCGTTCCCGCTCACGTTGAGATGATGGGCCTGATCGGTATGGGTAACAACCCCATGGTCGGCGCTACCGTGGCTTGCGCCGTGGCTGTGGAAGAAGCCACCAAATAAGCCAAAAACGGCATAAAATCACCCCCGCACGCCCGGCGTGTGGGGGTTTCTTTTTGCGTTATATTATGAGGGCGCTCCCTCAGTTGACCGTAGGGCGGGGGCTTGCTCCCGCCGCAAACTCGGTGAATCGTAGGGTGGAGAGCCATTCCCCGCCGCAAACATCACGCCCCGGCAGCCACCTTGGCAGCGCGGGCAATGTGGGTGCGAATTACGGTGCAGGTCTCCTCAAACGCCTGCTGCTCCGCAGCGTTCAAGGGAAGCTCGATAATATCCTCAATGCCGTCCCTGCCGATGACGCAGGGCACACCGGCGTGCAGATCTTGCTGACCGTACTCCCCTTGCAACAACACGGAAGCGGGCAGCACCCGGTGCTCGTCCCGAAGAATGCACTTGACCATATCCGCCAGCGCTGCGCCGATGCCGAACTCCGTGGAGCCTTTGCCCTCAATGATCTCGTTGCCGATCTGGCGGGTGCGCTCCAAAATCAGATTCTCATCCAGCTTGCCGTAGCGCACCGGATCCTGCCGGCGCAGGGCGGTATAATCCCGACCGCCGATGGTGGTGGAGGAGAAGGGAATCAGCGAGGAATTGCCGTGCTCGCCCAAGGAGCAGGTAGTCAGGCTGCGGCGATCCACACCGGCCAGCTCGCTGATGGTGCGCTTCAGCCGGGCGGTATCCAAAAGCGTGCCGGTAGAGAAGCACCGCTCCCGGGGCAGCCCCAGGGATTTGCGGGTAAAATCTGCAATGATATCCGCCGGGTTCGTAATGGTAATCACAATGCCCTGATAATCCAGCGGCTTTAAGTGGCTGCACACATCCCGGAGCATACGCACCGAGTCGTCCAGCATGTCCAGCCGCGTTTGGCCGGGCTTGCGGGGCTGACCCACGGAAATAACAATAATATCCGCCGTTTTGCAGTCATCATAATTCCCCACACGCACGGTGCAACTGCCGGTCGTGAACAGGCAGGCATCTGCCACATCCATGGCGTTGGCGCGGGCTTTCTCCAAATCCGTATCCAGCAGCACGATCTCCTCGCACACGCCGCCAAAGGCCAAAGCCATGGCGCAGTGGGAGCCTACATGCCCGGCGCCGATGATCACAACTTTTCGCTTATCCATAACGCTCACCTCGAACAAATTCTATATCTATTGTACTCCCCGCCCGGTCATTTGTAAAGCCCGCTTGTAACCGGGCGGTATTTGTGCCATAATAAAAGCGGTGATCCTATGACAAAACAAAAAATCCTGGTGATCGGCACCGGCGGCACCATCGGTGCCAAGGCCGGTTCCACCATTACGGCGGACGCACCGCTGAAGATTCTAAACCTATATACGCCCCCGGCGGGGGTAGATCTGATCGGCCGAGCGGCCTTTGACCGCTTTTCCGAGCATGCCGACCTGGCGTACCTGGAGCAGCTTTGCACCTATATGCAGGGGATCGATTACAGCGCTTACCGGGGCGTGGTGCTGCTCCACGGCAGCGACACCCTCACCTACACAGCCGCGCTGCTGGCCCACCTGCTGCCGGACAAGCCGCTGGTGCTGGTGGCCGCAGGCACCCCGCCGGAGGCACCGGACAGCAACGCCCTGCCCAACCTGGACCTGGCGGTGCAATATTTACTAAGCGGCGCCAAAGACGGTGTGCAAATTGCCTACGACGGACTGCATCCGGCCTGGGCCACCACCGAGGCGGACTGCAACGATCGGTTCCACCACGCATCGGTGCCCTTTGTGCCGGTCCAGGCCCCGGCGTTCCACCGGCGCCGCATTTTGCAAATCACGCCCCACCCGGGCATAGACTACGGTGTCTTTGATCTGACCGGCGTGGATGCGGTGCTCCACCGCATGTACCACAGTGCCACCGTACCGGAGCCGGCGACCGCATTTGCCCATCGCTGCAAGGAAGCCGGCGTGCCCTGTCTCTTTGTGACCCCAAAGCCCGCTGCCGCCTATGTAACCACCGCTCACCTGCCGGGCGTATGGACAAGCACCACCCCGGAGAGCGCCTTTGCAAAATTGTTATTGACAAACGGGCAGGACTTTGATACAATGACTCTACAAGTGAATGAAAACCGATGAGGCGGAGATAAAAATGCACCGTGCGCCCACAGAGAGCCCCTGTTGCTGGGAATGGGGTGGAAATGCAGCGCATTAAATGGACCGCTGAGGGCACGGTGAACGGCAATTTGCCCAGTATTCCGTGACGAGAAGGCCTGCGTCAGTGGCCGGAGATATGATGGTATCTCGCAGAGCGTATGCGTGCTTTTGCACCGTAAACCAAGGTGGCACCGCGAATCAAGTTATTCGTCCTTGGCAGTCTTTTTGACTGCCAAGGTTTTTTTTTCTGCCGGCTCTGTGAACACCGAAAGGAGCAGTAGAATGGAACTGAAACCCACGAAAGCGCAGATTTTGTGGTTGGCCGAGAAGTACAACACCGTGCCCTTAAGCACCACCCTGCCGGCCACGGTGACCCCCACGCAGGTGCTGCAAAAGCTAAAGACCGTCAGCCGCCACTGCTATATGCTGGAGTCCTGCGAAGACAAGGAAAGCTCCGGGCGGTACACCTTCCTGGGCTTTGATCCCCAGGCGGAGATCCACTGCAAGGACGGCAAAGGCACCGTAATGGACGAGAACGGCTCGCGCACCTTTACCGGCAGTCCAAAGTCCCATATTGCCGCCCTGCTGGAGCGGCACAAAAGCCCCCGGCTGCGGGAGCTGCCCACCTTTACCGGTGGGCTGGTGGGCTACTTTGCCTACGACTACGCCAAATACAGCGAGCCGCGGCTGGAGCTGACCGCCGCAGAGGACGGCAACTTTAACGATGTGGACCTGATGCTCTTTGACAAGGTCATTGCCTTTGACCATGTGAAAGAGGAAATCATTCTCATTTTCAATATGAACACCCGCGACCCGGAGGCCGGGTATCGCAGAGGACAAAAGGAATTGGAGATCATGTGCCGCCTGGTCACAGACAGTCCGTCAGCCCCCTGCCCGCCGAAAGCTCGGCTGCAAGCGGACTTTGCCCCCCAGTTTGACCAGGCCGCTTACACCGCGATGGTGGAGAAAGCCAAGGGCTATATCCGAGAGGGCGATATTTTCCAGGTGGTGCTGTCTAACAGCCTAAGCGCCAAAATGGAGGGCAGCCTGTTTGACGCCTACCAAATTCTGCGGCGGCAAAATCCCTCTCCCTATATGTTCTACTTTTCGTCCGACGATATTGAGATCGCCGGTGCCTCGCCGGAAACACTGGTCAAGCTCACCGACGGCAAGCTGTTTACCTATCCACTGGCCGGCACCCGCCCCCGGGGCAAGACCCCCGCAGAGGACGCGGCGCTGGAGGCCGGACTGCTGCAAGACAAAAAGGAGCTGAGTGAGCACAATATGCTGGTGGACCTGGGGCGCAACGACCTGGGCAGGGTCAGCGCCTTTGGCTCCGTCAAAGTCAGCGCTTACCACAGAATACTGAAATTCAGCCACGTGATGCACATCGGATCTGAGGTGGAGGGGCAGCTGGCGCCGGGCAAGACCGCGCTGGACGCCATTGAGGCGGTGCTCCCTGCCGGAACCCTTAGCGGGGCGCCCAAGTTCCGAGCCATGCAGATTATTGATGAGCTGGAGGGCAGCAAGCGGGGCATTTACGGCGGTGCCATCGGCTACATTGACCTGACCGGTAATATGGACACCTGTATCTCCATTCGCATTGCCTATAAGAAGGACGGGATCGTGTACATTCGCTCCGGTGCCGGGATCGTGGCCGACTCCGTGCCGGAGAAAGAACACACCGAGTGTATCAACAAAGCTATGGCTGTGGTACAGGCGGTACGAGAAAGCGCAGGTGACGCCCAATGACCCTACTGATTGATAATTACGACTCCTTTGCCTACAATCTGTATCAATATGTAGGCAGCCTGGACCCGCAGGTGCAGGTGATCCGCAACGACGACTTAACCGTAGCGGAGATTGAGGCGCTGCACCCCACAGCGGTGATCCTCTCCCCCGGACCGGGCCGACCGGCAGACGCCGGGGTGTGCGAGGAATTGATCCCGGCCCTGGCAGGCAAGTGCAAAATGCTGGGGGTATGCCTGGGGCACCAGGCCATTTGCGAGGCCTTTGGTGGGCGCATTACCTACGCCAAGGAACTGATGCACGGCCGGGAATGCAACATGACGATCACCTGCCCCGACGGCCTGTTTGCCGGACTCAGCAGTCCCATGACCGTGGCCCGCTACCACAGCCTGGCAGCCACGGACCTGCCGGACTGCCTGGAAGTGACCGCTACGGCGCCGGACGGCGAAATTATGGCGGTGCAGCATAAAGAATATGAAATTTACGGTGTGCAGTTCCACCCGGAGTCGGTGATGACCCCGGACGGCCTGCAACTGATCCGCAACTTTTTGGAGGGATAAACATGATCAAAGAAGCCATTGAAAAGCTGATGCAGGCAGAAAACCTAACCTACGACCAGGTGAAAGAAAGCGTAGACGAAATTATGACCGGTCAGGCCAGCCCGGCGCTGATCGCCTCCTTCCTCACCGCCCTGTCCATCAAGGGTGAAACGGACGAAGAAATCGCCGGGGCCGCCGAGTCCATGCGCTCCAAGGCGCTGCCCCTGGACAGCGACGGTGACATTCTGGACATTGTAGGCACCGGCGGCGACAAATCCGGCAGCTTCAACATCTCCACCACCGCCGGCATTATTGCCGCAGCCGCCGGGGTACGCATTGCTAAGCACGGCAACCGGGCCGCCTCCTCCAGGAGCGGCGCTGCCGACTGTCTGGAGGCGCTGGGGGTCAACATCAACGCCAGCAAAGAGACGATGGAGCGTGCCCTGCGGGAGGCGAACATCTGCTTCATGTTCGCCCAAAAGTACCACAGCGCCATGAAATATGTGGCGCCGGTACGCCGGGAACTGGGCATTCGCACCATTTTTAATGTGCTGGGTCCGCTGACCAACCCGGCCCACGCCACCCGCATGGTACTGGGCGTGTTCAACGCCGATTATGTAGACAAAATCGCCGCCGCTCTGAACCAGCTGGGGGTCACCGACGCCCTGGTGGTCTTTGGCGAGGACGGACTGGACGAGATCTCCGCCTGCGGCGAGACCGAGGTGGCGGAGCTGCGCCACGGCAAGGTGGAGCGCTACACCGTAAAGCCGGAGGACTTTGGCCTGACCCGCTGCACCAAGGCCGACCTGGTCGGCGGCACCGCACTGGAGAACGCAGAAATCACCAAGAATATTTTGCTGGGCAAGTCCACCCCCGCCCAGCGCACCGCCGCCGTGCTAAACGCCGGTGCGGCCATCTATGTGGCCATTGACGGCCTGAGCCTGAAAGACGCTATGCAAAAGGCACAGGATGTGATCGACGACGGCAGCGCTTACAAAAAGCTGCAAGCCTTTATCCGCATAACCAATGAAGAGGACGACCAATGATCTTAGACCAACTGGCAGACGCCACCCGGGCACGCTATGCCCGGCGGATGACCGATACGCCGTTAGACATTGTAAAAAGCCGTGCCCTGGCGCTGCCCAAAGGAAACTTTGCCTTTGAGCGGGCACTGGAGGCACCGGGGGTCAGCCTGATCTGTGAAGTGAAAAAGGCCAGCCCCTCCAAGGGCCTCATCAGCCCGGACTTCCCCTACCTGGACATTGCCCGGGACTACGCAGCCGCCGGAGCTGCTGCCATCAGTTGCCTGACGGAGCCGGACTACTTTTTGGGAGACGACCGCTACCTGCAAGAGATTGCAGCGGCAGTGCCCATTCCCGTGCTGCGTAAGGACTTTACCCTTTATGATTACCAGATCTACGAGGCCAAGGTGCTGGGCGCCGGGGCGGTGCTGCTGATCTGTGCCCTGCTGGACACGGACACCCTGCGCCGCTATATTGAAATTTGCGACACCCTGGGGCTGTCCGCCCTGGTGGAGGCCCACGACCACCGAGAAATCGCCAGTGCGCTGGCTGCCGGCGCCCGGGTGATCGGGGTCAACAATCGAAACTTAAAGGACTTTACCGTAGATGTGCACAACAGCAGCCGCTACCGTGCACTGGTGCCGGCGGGGATTCGCTTTGTGTCCGAAAGCGGCATTACCACCCCGGCGGATATAGAAGTGCTGCGCCAAAACGGCACGGACGCCGCCCTGATCGGCGAGGCGCTGATGCGCGCCCCGAACCGACGGGCAGCGGTGGAGGCCCTGCTGAGATGACCAGGATCAAAATTTGCGGCCTGCGCACCCCGGCAGACATTGCCGCCGCTAACGAGAGCCGTCCGGACTATATCGGCTTTATCCTCTCTCCCGGCTATCGCCGCAGCATAACCAAAGAACAGGCGCTGGCCCTGCGGACGCAGCTGGATCCAGGCATTGTGCCGGTGGGGGTGTTTGTCAACGCAACGCCGGCATACATTCAAGCCTGCGTAGACTGCGGGGCCATCGATGCAGTCCAGTTTCACGGCCAGGAAAGCCCGGCAGACTGCGCCGGAATCCACGGGGCAAAAAAAATCAAGGTCTTTGTCACCGGCGAGGACCAACCGGCGCCACCGGGCAGCTATCCGGTGGACTACCTGCTGTTTGACAGCGGGCGGGGCGATGGCATTGCCCCCAAAGACCGACAAATTCCCCCTTGCGACCGACCGTTTTTCCTGGCCGGGGGGCTAAACACAGAAAATATGGCAGAAACCATTGCCGCCTTTTCTCCCTACGGCGTAGATCTTAGCTCCGCCGCAGAGACAAACGGCGTGAAGGATAAAAACAAAATGCAAAAACTGGTAAGGAGCGTACACCATGAGTAAAGGCAGATACGGCATTCACGGCGGGCAATACATTCCCGAGACCCTGATGCACGAGATCGAGAATTTGGAAAAAGCATACGAGCATTACAAAAACGACCCGGACTTTTGCGCCGAGCTGGACACCCTGAACCGGGAATACGCCGGTCGTCCCAGCCTGCTGTACTATGCAGAGAAAATGACAAAGGATCTGGGCGGTGCCAAGATCTACTTAAAGCGCGAGGACCTGAACCACACCGGCTCCCACAAAATCAACAATGTACTGGGTCAGTGCCTGCTGGCCAAGCGCTTGGGCAAAACCCGGGTGATCGCCGAGACCGGCGCCGGGCAGCACGGCGTAGCCACCGCCACCGCCGCTGCGCTGATGGGGCTGGAGTGCGAAGTCTTTATGGGCGAGGAGGACACGGTTCGTCAGGCGCTGAACTGCTACCGTATGGAGCTGCTGGGGGCTAAGGTGCACCCGGTAAAGAGCGGCACCCGCACCTTAAAGGACGCAGTAAACGAGGCCATGCGGGAGTGGGTCAGCCGGGTAGACGATACCTTGTATGTGCTGGGCTCCGTGATGGGTCCCCACCCCTATCCCATGATCGTCCGTGACTTCCAAAGCGTCATCGGCAGAGAAGCACGCCAGCAAATTTTGGAAAAAGAGGGGCGTCTGCCGGACGCGGTGCTGGCCTGCGTAGGCGGCGGCTCCAACGCCATGGGTATCTTCCACGAGTTTATCCCGGACGAGGGTGTGCAGCTGATCGGCTGCGAGGCTGCCGGTAAGGGGGTGGACACTGCCATGAACGCCGCCACCATGACCTGCGGCAGTGAGGGTGTGTTCCACGGTATGAAGTCCTACTTCTGCCAAAACGAGTTTGGTCAGATTGCGCCGGTGTACTCCATCAGCGCCGGGCTGGACTACCCGGGTGTTGGGCCGGAGCACGCCTACCTGCACGACATTGGCCGTGCCCAATATGTGCCTGTCACCGACGACCAAGCGGTAGATGCCTTTGAGTACATTGCCCGCACCGAGGGCATTATCTGCGCCATTGAGTCCGCCCACGCGGTGGCCTACGCCATGGAGCTGGCGCCTAAGATGGATAAGGACCAGATTATGATCGTGAATTTGTCCGGCCGCGGCGATAAGGATGTGGCCGCCATTGCAAGATACAGGGGGATCGATTTACATGAATAAGAATATTGCGTCTGCATTTGAAAACAAAAAGGCATTTATCGGCTTTGTCACCGCCGGTGACCCGAACCTGGACACCAGCCGCCAAATTCTCTTAGAAATGGCAAAGAACGGCTGCGATCTGATCGAGGTGGGCATTCCCTTCTCCGATCCCATTGCCGAGGGGCCGGTGATCCAGGAGGCCAACATTCGCGCCCTGGCACAGGGGGTCACCACGGACAAGGTGTTTGACCTGGTGGCAGAGGTATCTGCCCAAATGGACATTCCCTTGGTGTTTATGACCTACCTGAATGTGCTGTTCCGGTATGGCTACGATCGGTTTTGCCGGCGGGCAGCGGACAGCGGAATCTCCGGCGTGATCGTGCCGGATCTGCCGTATGAAGAAAAGCACGAGCTGTCCGATGTTGCCAAAAAGTACGGCATTGCTGTGATCTCTTTGGTAGCGCCCACCAGCCACGAGCGGGTAATGATGATCGCCAAGGAGGCAGAGGGTTTCCTGTACCAGGTGTCCTCCATGGGTGTAACCGGCACCCGCAGCAAGATTGAGACCGATGTGGCCGCCGTAACGGAGCTGGCCCACCGGGTAAGCGATGTGCCGGTGGCCGTGGGCTTTGGCATTCACACCCCGGAGCAGGCCGCCCAAATGGCCCAATTTGCCGACGGGGTGATCGTCGGCTCTGGCATTGTGGAGCTGGTGGCCCAGTACGGCAATTACGCCCCGGCAAAAGTGGGCGCCTATGTGGCAGAGATGAAAGCCGCCCTTGCGAAATAACAAAACCTATATGTAACACAGAAAAGGACGACCGGCGGTGCGCGGCCGTCCTTTTTGCTTGCAATTCCCGGCAAAATCCGATACAATGAGGGCAAAGAGGAAATGAGGTGTGCATCTATGCAAAAATCCGCAAAATTCATTCTGCCCTTGCTGCTGACGGCCGCCCTGCTTTTCGGGTTTACCGGCTGTGCCGACAAGAACGAAACACCCACAAACCCCGCCACAGAGGCTGCCACGGCAGCGTCCACCGCTGCGCCCACCACGCCGGTCACCCTGCAAGCACCGGTGATGCAGACCGAGGACTGGGACGCCTACACCCCCACCAAATACCAAGACAAAGAACAACTGTCGGTAACCCTGAATCTAACGGCGGACCTGACCGCCCAAGACACCATCCTGTACCAAGACGGCAGCAAATATGCGGAGCTGGTAGGCGTAATCGTGCCCGCCAAAAACCAGACCGCCTTTGACAACCTGGAGCTGAACAAAGACTACAACGGCGTGGAATATAAAGAAAAAGGCACCGGCACGCTGCCAAGCGGCACCCGCTATACCTATATTATGAGCGACCTGCCCACGGAGACCGGCAGCTGGTATGCCTATTGCTACGCCCTGCCCGCCGGGGACAACCTGTTGCTGCTGACCCTGTATAAAACCGAAAAACAGGCCGCCATTTCCCCCGCCGACGCCGCCCTGCTGCAAAGCGCCCGGGTGGGATAAGCCAAATACCGTACATTTTTCATAACAAAACCCCGCGGGCGGCAGATTGCCGCCCCTACGATAAACCTTTTTGGGACCCCACAATACCGTAGGGGCGGATAGCATCCGCCCGCATTTTTTATTCTCATGGCAAACACAACAATCCCTCCGTCAGCGCAGCTGACTGAGGGATTATCACCCTTTCGCCCCAAGATCTTGGGGCATTTTTTATGCCCACAGGTACCGGTTTGTAACCTTTTTTCGCATAACGACGGGCGTTTTCGCCGTTTTTTGGACCCGTTTTGCGCCAATTGTCCAATATCTATATATCCGTATTTTGTGCCATATTGTCAAAATAAAACCCAATATATTGTGGTTTTGCATATTGACAAGCGCACCTGTGCGTGCTACAATAGAACCACGCTTGCGAACGAGATTTGTAATCTTTTTGTAATAAGTTTGAGAAAAGGGGATATGGTATGAAGATCATCAAGAGAAACGGCAGCGAAGTGGATTTTGACCTGAACAAAATCGTAGTAGCCGTCACCAAAGCCAATGCCGCCTGTGAGAAGCAGGAGCTGACCGCATCACAAATTCAGGAGATCGCCGAGTATGTGGAATTCAAGACGGTAAAGGCCAACCGGGCCTTGTCCGTAGAGGAAATTCAGGACATTGTGGAGGACCAGATCATGGCACAGGGTGCCTTTGAGGTGGCCCGGCGCTATGTGCGCTACCGCTACACCCGCTCCCTGATCCGCAAGGCCAACACCACCGACAACCAGATCCTCTCTCTCATTGAGTGCAACAACGAGGAGGTCAAGCAGGAAAACTCCAACAAGAACCCCACCGTGAACAGCGTGCAGCGGGACTATATGGCCGGCGAGGTGTCTAAGGACATCACCAAGCGCATTTTGTTGCCCCAGGATATTGTGGAGGCCCACGAGGCGGGCATTATTCACTTCCATGACAGCGACTACTTTGCCCAGCACATGCACAACTGCGACCTGGTGAACCTGGAGGATATGCTGCAAAACGGCACCGTGATCAGCGGCACCATGATTGAGAAGCCCCACAGCTTTTCCACCGCCTGCAACATCGCCACCCAGATTATAGCCCAGGTAGCCTCCTCCCAGTACGGCGGCCAGTCCATCAGTCTGGCCCACCTGGCGCCCTTTGTGCAGATCAGTCGGGAAAAGATCCGCGCTTCTGTACAAAAAGAGGCTGAGGCCTTCGGCGCCACTGCCGATCAAGAACAGATCAACAAGATCGCCGAGGAGCGCCTGCGGGACGAAATTCGTCGTGGTGTGCAGACCATTCAGTACCAGGTGGTCACCCTGCTGACCACCAACGGCCAAGCTCCCTTTGTAACCGTGTTTATGTACCTGGGCGAGGCCAAGAATGCCCAGGAAAAGGCCGACCTGGCCATGATCATTGAGGAGACGCTGCGCCAGCGGATCCAGGGCGTGAAGAACGAAAAAGGCGTATGGATCACCCCCGCCTTCCCCAAACTGATCTATGTGCTGGAGGAGGACAATATCCATGAGGGCGCCCCCTACTGGTACCTGACCGAGCTGGCCGCCAAGTGCACCGCCAAGCGCATGGTACCGGACTATATCAGCGAAAAGAAAATGCTGGAATATAAGGTGGATAAAAACGGAGAGGGCCACTGCTACACCTGCATGGGCTGCCGCAGCTTCCTGACCCCGTATGTAGACCCCAAGACCAACAAGCCCAAATATTACGGCCGGTTCAACCAGGGCGTTGTGACCCTGAATCTGGTAGACATTGCCTGCTCCTCCGGCGGGGATATGGACAAGTTTTGGAAAATCTTTGACGAGCGACTGGAGCTGTGCTACCGGGCACTGATGTGCCGCCACAATCGACTGAAGGGCACCCTGTCCGATGCGGCGCCCATTCTGTGGCAGTACGGCGCGCTGGCTCGCCTGGAAAAGGGCGAGAAGATCGACAAGCTGCTGTACGGCGGCTACTCCACCATCAGCCTGGGCTATGCGGGGCTGTATGAGTGCACCCGCTATATGACCGGCAAGAGTCATACGGACGATGAGGGCGGCGGCAAGGCCTTTGCCCTGTCCGTGATGCAGCACTTGAACGACGCCTGCGACAAGTGGAAAAAGCAGGAGAACATTGACTTCTCCATCTACGGCACCCCGCTGGAGTCCACCACTTACAAATTTGCCAAGTGCCTGCAAAAGCGTTTTGGCATCATCAAGGGCGTAACAGACAAGAATTACATTACCAACAGCTACCATGTGCACGTGTCCGAGCCCATCGACGCCTTTACCAAGCTGAAATTTGAAAGCGAATTCCAGCGGCTGTCCCCCGGCGGCGCCATCAGCTATGTGGAGGTGCCCAATATGCAGCAGAACATTCCGGCGGTGCTCCAGGTGATGCAGTATATCTATGACAATATTATGTACGCCGAGCTGAACACCAAGAGCGACTACTGCCAGTGCTGCGGCTACGACGGTGAAATCAAGATCGTAGAAAATGCAGACGGCAAGCTGATCTGGCAGTGCCCCAACTGCGGCAACACCGATCAGGACAAGATGAATGTGGCCCGCCGCACCTGCGGTTACATCGGCACCCAGTATTGGAACCAGGGCCGTACCCAGGAGATCAAGGACCGAGTCCTGCACTTATAAGATGAATTACGCAGAGATTAAAAAAAATGACATTGCAAACGGAGAGGGCGTGCGCACCTCTCTGTTTGTTTCCGGCTGTCGCAATCGGTGTAAAAACTGCTTTAACGCCGTCACCTGGGACTTTCTGTACGGCAAGCCCTTTGACCAAGCGGTGGAGGACGATATCATTGCGTCCACCCGTCCCCGCTGGATCAGTGGCCTGTCCCTGCTGGGGGGCGAGCCCTTTGAGCCGGAAAATCAAGCGCCGCTGCTGGCATTTCTTCGTCGGTTTCGCACCGCTTTACCAGGCAAGACCGTGTGGTGCTACACCGGCTTTACCTTAGAAGAACTGCTGGGCAAAAGCGGCGAATGCCGTGCCTGCACCCCCCATACCCGGGAGTTGCTGGGACTGATCGACATATTGGTGGACGGCCGGTATGAGGAAGAACTGGCAGATATTACCCTGGCTTTTCGCGGGTCCAAAAATCAGCGTGTGCTGAACCTACCCGCTACCCTTACGACCGGCGAGCCGGTGCTGTATTTGGAATAAAGCGATTGGTATTCAAATCTGTGTGAGAGGCAATCTATCGCCCGCATAATCCCCAAAAGGGAGCATTCCCGCCCTACGGCTTTCGCCGCCAAATCAACAAACGAAACCGCCCCCGTGATCCGAAACGGACCGCAGGGGCGGTTTTTGTATTGCGTATTTTTATTTCTTCTTAGGCTTCTTCACATACACGGCCACCAGCCAGTAGTACACCGGAATGATTAGGAACAGCACCCAGGCCGGGTGCCACAACTTTGCACAAACGCCCAGTACCAGAAACACGGTGATGATGACTTCCGGAATAGGCTGTGCCATCATAAAGGCCTTTTGGCTCTTGGTCATACAAGCGCCGGCAAAATGATAGTAAATGGGGATCAGCAGGAAGACCAGCCAAGTGGGGTGCCAGCCAACGGTCAGCCCCAAAGCCACATACACAATCGCCACCACTACCGGGAACGGAAACTTAAACAGGCTCTTGCCCAGTTTACCGTGAAGGGCGTGGCGCTTCTCTTCCGTTTTCGGCTGCTCTGCCGGCTGCGCCACAGCAGCGGCCTGGCGGGGAGAAGGCTGTGGCGGCGTCAGCAGAGACGGTTCGCCACCTAACAACTGGTCCAGCGTCATGTGATACAGCTCGGCCAATGCAATTAAATTGTCTGTATCCGGTGAGGACTCGCCACGCTCCCACTTGGAGATTGCCTGGCGGCTCAGCCCCAATTTCTCCGCCAAGGCGTCCTGGCTGTAACCGTTCTCCTTGCGCAGTTGTTGCAGACGATTTGCTGTTTTCAGATCCATGAGGCCGTACTCCTTCACTGTGTTGTTCTGTTTATTTTACCAAAAATTCTACCCCTTTGCAAGACGGGTCATCTTTTTTTGTACACCGTCACCAAAAAGTCCAAGGTTACCGGCAGCTGTTCTATTGCATCCAACCGCTGGCGCAGCGTCGGTGCGGTACGATAATAATAAGGGGTCATGGCAAACAGGGTTTGCAAATCCGGCGCGGGGATCTGCACTTCCTGCGCCACCCGGAATTGCCGTTCCATCTCCAGAAGCGGACTTTTCGGCACGATCTCGTCATTGGGATAAGGTCGATCGTACACCGTCTCTTTGATCTGCCACAAATGGTGCGCACCGGGGGTCACGCTGTACAGCCGCCCACCGGGCGCCAACACTCGAGCAAAAGCGCGATCGTGAAAGGGCGCAAACAAATGCAGTGCCGTATCAATACAACTCTCTGCCACCGGCATACGAGCCAAATTCGCCACAAAGTATTGGCCGCCGTTCTTTCGCTTAGCCGCCAGGCGCACCATAGTCTTAGACAAATCAAAGCCGTAAAGCGCACCGTCGGCAGGCACGCTGTCATAGTACCCCTCACCGCAGCAAATATCCAGCACATTGCCATGCAACAGCGGCGTCAGCGCCTCCTTCAGGCAGCCGTAGTACCCACGCTCCAAAAAGGCATGACGAGCAGCGGCGCTCTCTTTACTGTCGCCCATTTTATCCGCAGATTTAGAGGTGCAAAGCAGGTTCACATACCCCTCTTTGGCCACATCGAAGCTGTGGCCCGCCGGGCAAGTGTACTGCCGTTCTGTACGCAAAAGTGCCCCGCCGCAGACGGGGCACACAAGCACTTGCTCTTTCATTAGTGATGGAACAGACGAATACCGGTCATGGCCATAGCCATACCGAAGTCGTCACAGCAGGCGATCACATCGCCGTCCCGCACAGAGCCGCCGGGCTGGGCAATGTACTGCACGCCGCTCTCTGCCGCACGCTCAATGTTATCCTCAAAGGGGAAGAACGCGTCAGAGCCCAGGCTCACGCCGGTGAGTTCTTTGTGCCAAGCTGCCTTTTCCTCCGCAGTAAAGGGCGCCGGCTTCTCCGCAAAGTACCGCTGCCATACGCCGTCTGCCAGCAGCTTATCGCTCTCCGGGCTGATATACAGGTCAATGGCATTATCTGCCTCGCACTTGCGAATGCCGTCGATGAAGGGCAAAGTGCGCACTTTTTCACTATTTCGCAGCCACCAGTTGTCTGCCTTGTTGCCGGCCAGGCGGGTGCAGTGGATTCGGCTCTGCTGCCCGGCGCCAACACCGATGGTCTGGCCGTCCTTGGCATAGCACACGCTGTTGGACTGGGTATATTTTAGGGTAATCATGCTGATGAGCAGGTCGATCTTGGCGCTCTCCGGCAAAGTGTCTATCTTCGTGGGCAGTTCGTTGAACAGATCCATGGAGATCTTGGCGTCGTTGCGCTTTTGCTCAAATTTAATACCAAACACCTGCTTGGTCTCCGTCTCCTGGGGCACATAGTCCGGGTCCATCTGGATGATCAGATAGTTGCCACGGCGCTTTTTCTTCAAAATCTCCAGGGCCTCGTCGCTGTAAGAAGGCGCGATAATGCCGTCGGACACTTCCTTGACCAGGAACCGGGCCACAGAGGCGTCGCACTCGTCGCTAAGGGCGGCGAAGTCGCCAAAGGAGGACACCCGATCACAGCCGCGAGCCCGCACATACGCCTGGGCAATGGGACTCAGCTCCAGCCCCTCCGGCACAAAGCACACCTGGCGGTCCGCTGCCGTCAAGGGCTTCGCCACCGCCGCACCGGCGGGAGAAACATGCTTAAAGGAAGCGGCGCTGGGCAGCCCGGTGGCCGCCTTTAATTCCCGCACCAGCTGCCAGGAATTGAATGCGTCTAAAAGATTGATGTAGCCCGCTGCACCGTTCAGGATCTGAAAGGGCAGCGCCTGCCCGTCCATGTGAATGCGCGCAGGGTTTTGGTTCGGGTTGCAACCGTATTTCAGTTTGTACTCCGTCATAGCCATTCTCCTTTATGCCCGGTCGTGCCGAGATGATAGCAATATTTTACACCCTTGCATTGCAAAAAGCAATGCTCAATGCTACAATATTACTGCCAATTTACCTATGGAGATATGACAAAATGACGGGAATTCTGGCGGTTAACGCTTTTTTACACGGAAAAAAATATACAGAACTGGATGACTTGCTGCTTTCCGGCGCCAAAGCCTGGGGTATGCAGCTGCAAATCAAAACCAATTTAGAGCTGCGTTTAGAAGTGCCAAAGGCGGATTTTGTGCTGTTTTGGGACAAGGATGTGTCGTTGGCCCACGCCTTGGAACAGCAGGGGCTGCCGGTGTTTAACAGCGCCAAGTCCATTGCCTTGTGCGACAACAAGGCGCTGACCTACCAAGCATTGCTGGGCACCGTGCCGCAGCCGGAGACCATGGTGGCACCCATCACTTATTTTGAGGACAGCAATTTTTCTCCGTTTATTAACGGGGCCATAGAGCGTCTGGGGCTGCCGCTGGTGTTTAAGGAATGCTACGGCTCCTTTGGCGCCCAGGTGTTTCTGTGCCACAGCAAGGAAGAGATCGAGCGTCATATTACCGCCCGTCCCTTCCTGCTGCAAAAATTCTGCAAAGAGAGCGCCGGACACGACAAACGGATCGAGGTGATCGGCGGCCGGTGCGTGGCCGCCATGGAGCGGTACAACCCGGCGGACTTCCGGGCCAATATTACAAACGGCGGCCAAATGCGCCCCTACACCCCCACCCGGGAGGAGGAAGCACTGGCGCTGGCCGCAACGGAAAAGTTGGGGCTACTGTTCGGCGGAGTGGATCTGCTGGATGACGGCACCGTGTGCGAGGTCAATTCCAACGCCCATTTGGTGAATTTGAAAAAGTGCACCGGTATTGACACGGCGCCCCTGCTGTTTCAGGCCATTCAGGAGGCGCTGCAATGAGCGGCGTGGTGCTGTACGCACCGGAGGAGGCACGGCGCAACACATTTTCCGTAACTAAATTCCACACGCTGCTGGGGGCGGAACTACACGCCCCGGACTATGACGGCCCGGCGGATTTTGTCATTAACCGCACCAACGACCCGGCGGTGGCGCGGCGGTTTGAGGCGCAGGGCGTGCGAGTGTTTAACCCGGCAGCCTTTTGTGCTCTATCCAACGATAAGGACGCCTGCTATCGCTTTATGGTGGCAAAGGGCGTGGAAATTCTGCCCATCGACCAAACGGAGCCGCCTATGGTGGTGAAGCCAAAGGACGGCCACGGCGGGCAGGGCGTGCGTCTGATGCTGCCCGGTGAGCCGGTGCCGCCACAGGACGGCAACCTGGTCTATCAGGCGGTGGCAGATACCCCGGGGCAGGACCTGCGGGTGTGGTTGCTGGGAGGCGAAATCTACGCCGCCTGCCTGCGCACCTCCGCCACGGACTTTCGCTCCAATTATTGCCTGGGGGGCAGCGCTGCGGTCTATCCCCTCTCTCCGGCAGAACGGGCGCAGGTGAGCAACATCGCCGCCTTGGTGCAGGCAGATTACTACGCCATCGACTTTGTGCGCCACCAAGGCCGCTGGGTCTTTAATGAGCTGGAGGACACCGTGGGCGCCCGTATGCTCTACGACTTGACCACCCTGGACCCCCTGGCCGATTATTGCCGCTATATTCAAAATTGCCTGTAACCCACAAAAGACCCCGCCACCGGCGAGGTCTTTGCTTTTCTATCCCAATCTGTGGGATTGATTTGTCGTTTTAAAAACGGATTATTTTGCCTTTACATTGCGCACATTAGACCAAGCACCGTAAATCTTGTTGCCGTTCACCGTCTTATAGGCGCGCACCTTCACATAATAGCGTTTTCCCTTGGTGAAGTTCTTGCCGGTATAGCTGGTTTTATTCTGCCCGGACACGTTGGTCTTGGACACCACCTTCTTAAAGTTCTTGTCCTTGGCCCAATAGATTTGGTAGCCGCTGGCAGAGCCGCCCACTTTCTTCCAGGTGGCCTTGATCTTATGTCCGCTCTTAGTGGCACTTAGGCCGGTCAAATTGGGGGTGGCCGGCTTGGTATAAGCGGTCATATACGCCCAACCGCTGTAATAATTCTTGCCGCCCACTGTGCGGTATGCCCGCACCCGGTAGGTGTAACCGGCACCGGCGCTTAGGCTCTTGTGGGTATAAGAAGTGCCTTTTACCGTTGCCAGTGTCTTATAGCTGTTGCCGCTCTTGCGCTGCAACTGATAGCCGGTGGCACCGGCCGGTTTGTTCCACGCCAGCTTCAGCGAATTGCTGCCCCGACTGCTCACCCGGAATTTGCCCGGCTTGCCAACAGAGTAGTTCACGGTTACGCCATACTGGCGACCACACGCGGCGTAATCTCCGTAAACACGCACAAAATATGTGCCTGCCGGCAAGCCCATGGACGGAAAGGTGTAGGTGCCATCGTAAAGATAGACATTTTTATCATCTATTTGTGAGTAATCTCCGTCACCATCGTATTTGTATACGATTACATGCCAGACCCCGTCTGCATCCGCACGGTTAAAGGAGAACTGCACATTCACCTTGGCAGGAGAAGATAAGGTGAACTTATACCAATCGGGATCATATTCTCTACACACACCATAAATGGTAGAATTCACCGGCACATAATCCGCAGAGGAATAGTCGTCATTATCCTCTGTTTCATAATAGGTGTCTCCTGCATACGCCGTAAGGCCCAGTCCACCGGTAATGCTCAGGAGCATCACCAGAGACAGGGCAAAGCTAAGCACTCTTTTCATATTCTTGACCTCCAACAGAAATAGTATTTTGCATCTTTATTGTAGGCAAACACCCTATCAAAAGCAATACGCCGACAGCGTACACTTAACAAATTATTTGAAAAAAATGCAGACTTTTGCGTGTGCAAAACGCATCCTTTACGAAAAGATATAAAAAAAGCCCTTGCTTTGCAGCTGCGAAGCAAGGGCTTTTTGCTGATTTATGCTTTAATAATATCCGCCGGGGTGACGGGCAGTGCCTGTTGCAGGGCAGACAGGGGCAACTCCACCTGGGCGCCCACGCGCCCGGCAGAGAAGAAGATGGTGTCATAATCCGCCGCCGTTTGGTGGATATAGGTGGGGAACTGCTTTTTCATACCAATGGGCGAGCAGCCGCCGTGCACATAGCCGGTGCGGGGCAGCAGCTCTTTTTGGGGCAGCATTTCTACCGCCTTTTCGCCGCAGGCGCGAGCCGCCTTTTTCAGATCCAGTTCTTCTGCCACCGGCACCATAAACACAAAGAAGCCGCCGCTTTTGCCCCGGGTCACCAAGGTCTTAAACACCCGGTCCGGGTCCTGGCCCAGCAGCCGTGCCACTTCCACACCGTTCACGGTAGAATTATCATAGGTATAGTGGTTATAGGCCAACTTTTTGCTGTCCAGCACCCGCATTACATTGGTTTTCAGTTCCTTTTTTGCCATCTTCTCTCACTTTCTTAATACTTATTATGCACTTTCTCCGCAAAGCAAAGGAAGTCCTTCAGCACCACCTTGGTGCCATCGTCCAGCACGGCGGTGCCGCTCATGCGGCCAAACACCTGGTGCTGGTCGGAGCAGATCAGCTTCACATCCAGCAGCGCCGCCCGGTCGATAATGGGCATAAAGTCCATCTCAAACCGACCGTCCGAGGAAGTGAACTTCCAGGGGTCTGTGTAATTATCGCTGATCAGGAAGGTTACATCGTCCAACTTATGCCCCACCCCGTCGTAGAACAAAATATTCTCCGAAGCAGCGGAGGTGTCGCCAAAGCCGTAACCGATATTAAAGCCAAAACGGTGACCGTCCACCGTGCCGGAGCCGGAGCCCCAGTACCAGGTATTGTCATAGGTCCACACGCCGCGGCCCCAGTCCAAAGCGCCGTAGTCCGTAGCCGGGTCAAAGGTATAAATTTTGCCGTCAAACTCCACCTTGCCCCGGGCACGCATACAATTGATCTTTTGATTATAGTAAAACGCGTGCGGGTCCTCCAGCCAGGGCGTGGCGATCACCATGGAGTCCTGGAGTGGGTCCTCTAAGAAGATCTGCGCCCGCAGGGGCTTGCCGTTATAGAAATTCTTAAAGTGGCACTTGATCTCCCGCTGCTCAAAATTCAAATTAAACTGCATACCCAGCTTTTTGTCGCAGTAGCGGATACTGCCGCCGGAGGACACGGTGGGCATGTGCAGCTTGCCCATGGGAAAGGCGTTCAAAATGGTCTCCGTGTGCTCAAAGGCATTCTTAAAGTCCAAAAAAGTCACGGACTGTAAGCCAATGTACCCATCATCCGACAGGGTAAAGCACACGCCAAAGTCCCCGGAGGGCGACAGCACCGAATAGTAGTCCCACTCCTTAATGCGGGTGGGGCGCTTTTTAATATCTGCCCGACTGTACAGCTGCAACGGCCGCCGAGACCAACCCGGCTCCTGCAAAATCCCATCCGGTCCCAGCAGCGGCTGGATGGTGGTTACCTCATGGTTGCGCATAAATGAATCCCCCTTCATAATGCAAAAAAGTGTGTAGTTCGGTCAACAATATCATCCTACCACAAACGGCAGCCATTTGCAACGGGTATTCAGTATTCGATCCCCCGCCGTGCCGGCGCGCCGGTATCAAAGGGGTGGCGTTCCTTGGTCATACGGGTAACATAATCGCACAAGGGCGCCAAATCCGCCGGCAGGCTGTGGCCGGTCAAAATGATTTCGCGTTCCTTGCCATGGCGCTGCAAAAGGTTCAGCACCGCTTGCCGGGGCAGCAGATCACCGGCAAAGGCGTCTGCCCCCTCGTCCAGCACCACCAAAAAGCAATCCGCCGCCACCGCGTCAATCTCCGTTAGCAGCCGGGCATAATCCGCTGCCAAGGCCACCTGCTTCTCTGCCGTCACCGGGCAAAACATTTGGAACTGCTCCCGGGGGAACAGGCATCGCACCCCCAGCCGCTCCAGCGCCGCCACCTCGCACGAGGAGCCATCTTTATAAAACGATACAAAGAGCACCGACGCCCCGGCACCTGCCGCGCGCACTGCTGCGCCCACCGCCGCCGTGGTCTTGCCCTTGCCGTCACCGTAATAAAGCTGTACCATTTTGCCACCACCGTCTTTCTGTTACCAGTATAACCCGCACCCGGGACGATGTAAAGGAAAACCGCGGTATAAAGCCAAAAAAATTGCAGTTCCACGGAGCGTGGACAACTTCCACCGCCCGCCTGTTGCAAAAGTTCGTTCTTTCTGCTACAATAAAATCGGTAAACAAGGAAAGGAGAGCGGGAGCCGCAGCCCCCGCACCGCAGATATGGACGCAAAAGAGATTGGGCGCACCATCAGCACCCACCGCAAGGCGCTGGGGCTGACCCAAATGCAGCTGGCAGCCCAGTTGCAGGTTAGCAACCGCACCGTCTCCAAGTGGGAGAACGGCGACGGCTTTCCGGATATTTCGCTGCTGCCGGGACTGGCCGCTGCCCTGGACATCACCATTGACGAGCTGCTCACCGGGGAAGTACCGGCGCAGATTCAACAAAGCGTCAGCGCCGCAGAAGCCCGCCGTGCCCAAGGTCGCTACCAGGTGGCCAAGATCGTGGCCGGAGCGCTGCTGGTGGCGGGCAGCGTGATCGGGCTGATCACCGAGGTGCGGCTGTTTTGGGTGAAGCCCTTTTATATGTTTATTGAGATTTACCTGCTGGTGCTGGCCTTTGTGCTGGTGGTGGTGGGAGCCATGGTCTTTCTCATCGGGATGGTGCGCTACCGCACGGAAATGCAACACCTGAACACAGCCAACCGGGTAGAGGCACTGGCGGCGCTGGCAGGCGCCGGTCTGTTCCCCCTCTTTACCGTGCTGCGCTTTCTCCACGCTTACACCCGACCGGGCATGGCGGTATTCATCGTGCTGCTGGCGGTAGCTGTGGGGCTGTGGGTTTGGCGACTGGCGGTGGACTGCAAAAAACTGCAGGCAGAAAAAAGCCATCCCATCGCAGAGAAAGACTGATTTTGTCAAAAAAATAGAACTGGCTATTGATTTGGCGGACGCTTTCCAGTATAATGTATAAGTACAGACGGTTGTACAGGCGTACAGCCGTTTTTCTTATTTTAATGTTCGCGCGTAAGTAGAGGGATTATGAAAAAAGTAGGTTTTGACAATCAAAAATATTTAGAGATGCAATCCGGCCGTATTCGGGAGCGGATTGCCGAATTCGGCGGCAAGCTGTATCTGGAATTCGGCGGCAAGCTGTTTGACGACTACCACGCCAGCCGGGTACTGCCAGGCTTTCAGCCGGACAGCAAACTGCAAATGCTGCTGCAGCTAAAGGACCAGGCGGAGATCGTCATTGTAGTCAGCGCCCAGGATATTGAGAAGGACAAGGTGCGTGGCGATTTGGGCATTACCTATGATATAGACACCCTGCGGCTGATCGAGGCGTTCCGTTCCAAGGGGCTGACCGTCAGCTCAGCGGTACTCACCAAGTACGCCCCCTCACCCAAGCTGGACGCCTTTGAGACCCGGCTGCAGGCGGCAGGCGTGGCGGTGTACCACCATTATCTGATCGACGGCTACCCGGCCAGCATCAGCAAGATCGTCAGCGACGCCGGCTACGGCAAAAATGATTATATTGAGACCCGGCGCTCCCTGGTAATCATCACCGCCCCCGGTCCGGGCAGCGGCAAGATGGCCACCTGCCTGTCCCAGCTGTACCATGAGAATCGGCGGGGCATTAAGGCTGGGTACGCAAAATTTGAGACCTTCCCCATCTGGAATATTCCTCTGAACCACCCGGTGAACCTGGCCTATGAGGCTGCCACCGCGGACCTGGGGGATGTAAATATGATCGACCCCTGGCACCTGGAGGCCTACGGCCAGACCACGGTGAACTACAACCGGGATGTGGAGATCTTCCCGGTGCTGAAAGCCACATTTGAAAAGATCTACGGCACCTGCCCCTACCAGTCCCCCACGGATATGGGAGTCAATATGGCCGGCAACTGCATTGTGGATGACGACGCCGTCTGCACCGCCGCCAAAGAGGAAATCCTGCGCCGCTACTTTACCGCCTGTTGCAATGCGCTGCGCGGCAAGGAATGCAGCGACGAAATTTATAAATTAGAGTTGCTGCTGGGGCAGGCGGGACTGAGTACCGCCGATCGAGCCTGCGCGGCAGCTGCAACCCGGACTGCGGCAAACACCGGCACGCCCTGCGCCGCCATTGAACTGGAAAACGGCGATTTGATCACCGGCAAAACCACCGAGCTGCTGGGCTGCGCCAGCGCTATGCTGCTCAACGCCTTGAAGCACCTGGGCGGTATTCCGGACGAAACATTGCTGATCTCGCCGCAGGTGATCCGTCCCATCCAGGCGCTAAAAACCCGCCATCTGGGCAGTCACAACCCTCGGCTGCATACGGACGAGGTGCTCATTGCCCTGTCTATGTGCGCGGTGACGGACCCCAACGCCGCCCTGGCACTGGAACAGCTGGGCAAGCTGCGGGACTGCGAAGTGCACTGTTCCGTGCTGCTGTCCTCCGTGGATGAGAACACGCTGAAAAAGCTGGGCGTGCACCTAACCTGCACTGCAAAAAGCGACAAAAAGGTCATTTACTGATTGACCCAATATCATTTTATATACAGACTACAACACAGAAAGGGTGATTTCATTGGGCAAAACCAAGTATATCTTCATTACCGGCGGCGTTGTCAGCGGGCTGGGCAAGGGCATTACCGCCGCTTCCCTGGGCCGACTGCTGAAGTCCAGAGGGCTAAAGGTCACCGCGCAGAAGCTGGACCCGTACCTGAATGTGGACCCGGGCACCATGAACCCGGTACAGCACGGCGAGGTATTCGTTACCGACGACGGGGCGGAAACGGATCTGGATCTGGGGCACTACGAGCGCTTTATTGACGAGTCCCTGAGCCAAAACTCCAACTTGACCTCCGGACGCGTATACTGGAAAGTGATCACCGACGAGCGCAAGGGCGTGTATGGCGGCCAAACCATTCAGATCATTCCCCATGTGACCAATGAGATCAAGCGTTCTATCGCCCGCAACGCAGACACCGGCGCCGACGTGTGCCTGGTAGAGATCGGCGGCACCGTAGGCGATATTGAGAGCCAGCCGTTTTTGGAGGCCATTCGCCAATTTGCCGTGGAGGCCGGGCGAGAGAACTGCCTGTTTATCCATGTGACCTTGGTGCCCTACCTGGCAGCCTCCGATGAGCTGAAGAGCAAGCCCACCCAGCACAGTGTAAAAGAAATGCTTTCCATCGGCATCAATCCGGATATTATCGTTTGCCGCACGGAACACCCGCTGACGGACGAGATCAAGCACAAGATCTCCCTGTTCTGCAATGTGGATCCGGAATGCGTCATTGAAAATAACAACTGTGACATTCTCTATGCCGTGCCCATCATGCTCCACCAGCAGCACATGGACGATGTGGTGATCCGCAAGCTGGGCATTGACTGCCCCGGTGCGCCGGATCTTGCCGACTGGCAGGAAATGCTGGACGCGCTGCGCCACCCGGTACAGACGGTCAAAATCGGTCTGGTGGGCAAATATGTGGAGCTGCACGACAGCTATATCAGCGTCAACGAGGCGCTGAAGCACGGCGGCATTGCCACCCACAGCGCCGTGGATATTCACTGGATCGACTCGGAGACCCTGGAGGGCGATGATGTGGATCTGGACGCCATCTTGGGCGATATGGACGGCATTTTGGTACCCGGCGGCTTTGGCTCCCGTGGCATAGAAGGCAAAATCAACGCCTGCCGCTACGCCCGCACCCACGGAGTACCCTACCTGGGGATCTGCCTGGGTATGCAGATTGCAATTATTGAATTTGCCCGGGATGTACTGGGTATGGCAGACGCCAACTCGGCAGAGATCGACCCGTCCACCACCCACCCGGTGATCGACATTTTGCCGGAGCAAAAGGATGTAACGGACATGGGCGGCACCATGCGCCTGGGTCAGTACCCCTGCACCTTGAACCCGGAGTCCAAGGCCTATGGCCTGTACGGCGCCTCTATGATCTATGAGCGCCACCGCCACCGCTATGAGGTGAACAATGATTATCGCCCGGACCTGCTGAATGGGGGCATGATCTTTGCCGGTACTTCGCCGGATAACCACATTGTAGAGATGGTAGAGATCCCGGATCACCCCTGGTTCGTGGCCGGCCAGTTCCACCCGGAATTCAAGAGCCGTCCCAACCGCCCGCACCCGCTGTTCCGCGGTTTCGTCACCGCTGCCGCAGCGCGTATGAACAGTAAGAAATAAGCGCAAACATAAAGCAAAAGCACAAGGTATTCGCCTTGTGCTTTTTTGTTTTGTTTTTGTTGCCTTCGTCCAATCCCCAAAAAACAGGGAACGGTACACACCGTTCCCTGTTTCCATTTTTATACCCATTTATCTGTTTATTTCTGCACGGCAGACACAACGCCCTCTGCCAAACCGGCAAGGCCTTGAATTTCCGACGGAATGATGATCTTAGTGGCCTGACCGTCGGCAGCCTTGGAGAACGCCTCCAGCGCTTTCAGCTTAATTACCGCATCACCGGCGTTGGCCTCATTGAGCAGGCGAATGGCGTCTGCGGTGGCCTTTTGCACCGCCTCAATAGCCGCAGCCTCACCCTCGGCCTCGCGAATTTTCGCTTCTTTCACAGCCTCGGCGTGAAGGATGGCCGCCTGCTTTTCTGCCTCTGCTTCCAGAATCTTGGACTCCTTGTGTCCCTCGGCCACCAAAATACGGCTCTGCTTCTCGCCCTCGGCGGTCAAGATGGCCTCGCGGCGCTGGCGCTCCGCTTTCATCTGCTTTTCCATAGCATCCTGAATTTCCCGGGGCGGGATAATGTTTTTCAATTCCACCCGGTTCACCTTAATACCCCAGGGATCCGTGGCCTCGTCCAAAATCACCCGGATCTTGGTGTTGATGGTGTCGCGGGAAGTGAGGGTGCTGTCCAGCTCCATCTCGCCGATAATATTACGCAGCGTGGTGGCAGACAGATTCTCAATGGCAGAAATGGGGCTTTCCACACCGTAGGTGTACAGCTTGGGGTCCGTGATCTGGAAGAACACCACCGTGTCGATCTGCATGGTCACATTGTCCTTGGTGATCACCGCCTGCGGCTTAAAGTCAACCACCTGCTCCTTAAGAGAAACGGTCTTGGCAATCCGGTCAATGAACGGAATTTTTACATGCAGACCGGTCTCCCAGGTAGCGTAGAAAGTGCCCAGCCGCTCCAAAACGAATGCCTTGGATTGGGGCACTACACGAATGTTGGCCAGCACCAGCGCAATCAGCGCCAGAATGACCACAGCTAAAATGATCCACTTTAACATACAAATTCTCCTTTTCTTTTATTCTATACCTTTTCTTTTATTCTATATAGATAAAAATGGATAACAAGATTAAACCTTGCCCACCGGGGCCTTGGCCGGGCGCACCATCAGCTTCACGCCTTCAATGCGATCCACCACCACCGTGGTCCCGGCGGCAATGGGCGCGCCGTCCGTACTACGGGCAGACCACACACTGCCGCACACTCTCACCTGTCCGGTAGCGGCTAAATTGTCAATATCTTCCAGAACCACGCCGGTTCGGCCAACGCAGCGGTCCGCGTTGGTGGCCTGAATACGGGGGCGCAGATATTTCTTAACCAGCGGTTTGGTGGCCAGCAGCGCCACCACGGACACCGCCACAAACAGCACCCCCTGGAGCCAGACAGCCCCGCCGCAGGCTGCCGCAACGGCCGCAGCCACCGCACCCAGCACAAACCAAATGGACACCAGTTGGGCGGTAATCCCCTCCAGCACGCCAAATACTACGGCGGCAAGAATCCATATATACAGCATTTGCATGGGCTGCAACCTCCTCTCGGCGCAAAAAGCGGTAAACCGCCCCGATTTTCTGCTCTCAGTATAACATACGCTACACCCCTTTGCAATACACATTCCATTTTAATCGACGAGTGCCCAGCAGGGGTATGCGGCGGGAGCAAGCCCCCCGCCCTACGGTCGTTTTATCCCCTCAGTCGCAAAATGCGACAGCTCCCCTTGTTTCCAAGGGGAGCCGTAAAAGGGTACTATAATATTTACGCTTCTTCCTCGCTGATCATCTTGCGGGTTTTCAGAATAGAAGAGGCAGAAACGGAAAATTCGTCCAGTCCCCACGCCAGCAGATTGGGGATCAGCCGGGGGTCCGCCGCCCCCTCGCCGCACATACCCACCGGAATACCGGCGGCCTTGGCGGCCTTAATGGTCATTTCAATGGCAGAGAGCACCGCCGGCTGCATAGGATCGTACAGCCGCGCCACCGCCTGATTGCCACGATCCACTGCCATCACATAGCCGGTGAGATCATTGGTGCCGATGGAGAAGAAGTCCGCTTCCTTGGCCAGTTCCGCTGCGGTCAGCGCAGCAGCCGGGGTTTCTACCATAATACCCACCGGCACCGGGTGCACATCCTCGCCGGCTTCGATCAGCTCCCGCAGACACTGCTCAATCAGCTTTTTAGCTGCCAGGATCTCTTCCTTGCAGGTGATCAGAGGCAGCATCAGCTTTAAGTCGCCGAACTTGGCCGCCCGCAAAATGGCGCGGATTTGGTCGCAAAACAGATCCGGGTGGTCCAGGCAGTAGCGAATGGCCCGGTGTCCCAAGAACGGATTGTCCTCTTTTTCAATCTCTAAGTAGGGAATTTCCTTATCGCCGCCAATGTCCAGAGTACGGATGATGACCTCCCGGCCGTTCATGGCCTTGGCCACCGTGGCGTAAGCCTCAAACTGCTCTGCCTCCGTGGGGCGGGACATCCGATCCATAAACAGGAATTCCGTGCGGAAAAGGCCGATACCCTCACCGCCGTTTTGCACCACCGCCTGCACATCCTCCGGCTTGCCGATATTGCCGTACACGACCTTTTTTACGCCGTTCTTGGTGACGGTAGGCAGATTACAATAGCGGCTGAGCGCCTCTCGCTCTGCCAAATATTCCCGCTGCCGCCGCTTAAATTCCGCCGTCTGCTCCGGCGTAGGCTCCGGCAGCACTGTGCCGCGAAAGCCGTCCACCGCCACGCATTGGCCGGTGTGCAACGCCTCTACTGCACCGCTGACGGACAGTACCGCCGGAATGCCCATGGCCCGCGCCAAAATGGCACTGTGGGAGGTCATACCGCCCACCTCTGCCACAATGGCTGCCACATGCTCCCGGTTCATTTTGCCGGTCATAGAGGGGGTAAAGTCGTGGGCCACCAGTACCGTACCCGGTTCAATGGCACCCAAATCCACCTGCTCCGCACCCAGCATAATACCCAGCAGATCCTCTCGCACATCGGCAATATCGCTGGCTCTCTGACGGGTCAGCTCGTCGTCCATGCCGGAAAACATGGCGATAAATTGGTTGCACACCCCATCAGCCGCCGCTTCCGCCGTGGCGCCGCCGTCGATCATCTCCTCCATTTGGGAGAGCATAAACGGATCCCGCAGCATCTCCATGTGACCGTCTAAAATCGCTGCCTCTTTCTCTCCGGCAGAGGCTTGCAGACGATCCCGCAGCTGCTCCGTCTTTTGCATAAATGCGTTAATGGCTGCCCGAAGCCGCTCTTTTTCCTGCTGGGCGCCGCCAAAGACCACGCCGCTGTAATCCAGCGACCGGTGCTGAATGATCAAGGCCTTGCCGATGCCGCAGCCCTCGCTTACGCCTGTTCCTCTTAGCATGGTATCGCTCCCTCTCCTTGTTCAACTTAATAAACACAGCCAGGGAACTGCCCCAAAGAGCCGTTCCCTGTGTGCAAAATTTCTTATGCCTCGCCTAAGCCGGACTCAATCAGACTGACCGCCTTGGCCAGCGCCTCCTTTTCGTCCGGACCGTCGGCCCGCACTTCCAGCTGGCTGCCGCACTTAATGCAGCCGGCCATAATGTTCATAATGCTCTTGGCGTTAATGTCCTTGCCGTTTAAGATCAGGTGCACATCACTTTGGAATGCAGTCATTTCCTTAACGAACATATTTGCCGGGCGCATATGGAAGCCCTCTTTATTGATCACCTTTGTTACCTGAGATACCATTATGCTCTCTCCTTCTCTGTTTTATTCTTTTTCAGCAGGGCCAGCATCAACGCACCGACCACAGAGCCTGCAACCAGAGCCACAATATAGCCCAGAGGATGATCCACAACTGCGAAAGTGAAAACACCGCCGTGGGGCGCCGGGCAAGCACAGCCAAACAGCGCGCAGACCAAACCGGCTACGGCAGAGCCCACCATACAGGACGGAATAACGCGCAGCGGATCAGACGCCGCATAAGGAATCGCGCCCTCTGTGATGAAGCACAGACCCATCGCATAATTGACCGGTCCGCTTTTCAGCTCCTCTTTGGTCCACTTCTTCTTGTTAAAGGTGGTGGACAGAGCGATGGCGATAGGCGGCACCATGCCACCGATCATCACCGCCGCCATGATCCAAGTATCACCGGTGGCTACGGAAGCCGTACCGAACACATAAGCCGCCTTGTTGAACGGGCCGCCCATGTCAATGGCCATCATAGCCGCCAAAACAACGGACAGGAGAATGCGGGAGGTTTCGCCCAGACCTTTCAGTCCGGCAGACAATGCCAAGTTGATATACCCCACGAAGGGATTGATCAGCAACATAAACAGACCGATCAACACAGTGCCAAACAGGGGATACAGGAACACCGGCTTAATGCCGTCCATGCTCTTGGGCATCCAGGAGAAGGCCTTTTTCAGTCCGTTGACCAGCAGACCGGCCACAAAACCGGCCAGCAGCGCGCCCAAGAATCCGGACACAGCCTTGTCATTACCGGTAGGCGACTGCAGCGTGGCGCCGATGGTGGCCAAATAACCGCCAACAATACCGGGCAGCAAACCGGGACGATCTGCAATGGACTGGGCAATATACCCGGCCAAAATGGGAATCATAAAGCTAAATGCCGCTTTACCGATCCAAAAGATCACCGCCGCTACCGGGTTGGTCTGGCCGAAGTTGCCGCCGGCATTGGCGTTGCCGGCCAATGTATCAATCAAGAAGCCCAGAGCAATCAGCACGCCGCCGCCGACCACGAAAGGCAGCATATGGGATACGCCGTTCATCAGGTGTTTATACACCTTGTGGCCGAAGCTCTCTTTCTCATCGTCATCCCCGACGGGGGCTGCGCCGCCCTCTGCGTGGTAAACGGGAGCCTTGCCGTCCAGCACCTTTTGGATTAACTCCTGCGGTTTGTTAATACCAGCAGAAACTGTGGTTTGCAATACCGGCTTGCCGTCAAAGCGGTCCATCTCTACATTTTTATCCGCTGCAATGATAATACCGTCACAGTCAGCGATCTCTCGGCGGGTGAGTACATTTTTAGCGCCGCCGGAGCCGTTGGTCTCTGCCTTTAAGGGGCAATTCATGGCCGCGCCGGCCTTTTCCAGCGCCTCGGCAGCCATATAGGTATGCGCAATGCCGGTGGGGCAGGCGGTCACCGCCAAAATACGATAGCCTTTCGGAGCCGCCTGTGCGGTTACCACCGTATCCTCCGGGGTCTCCTCCGGGTACTTGGCCCGCTCCTGGACGTCAATAATTTCAATAAATTCCTCTGCCGTTTTGGCACCACGGAGTCGATCGCAGAATTCCGGCTCCATGAGCATCACCATCAGGCGAGAGAGAATTTCCAAATGCACGTCGCCGTCCGGCGGAGCCGCGATCATAAACAGCAGTGAGCTGGGCTTGCCGTCCGGGGCGTCATAATCCACACCGCCGGGCACGGTCATCGCCGCCAGTGCCGCATGGGCCACGCTGTCGCTCTTCGCATGAGGTACCGCAATGCCCTCGCCGATGGCAGTGGTGCCCTGTCCCTCTCGCGCCAGAATCGCCGCCTTGTAGGCCGACGGGTCCGTTAGGTTGCCTGCTGCCGCGTGCAACTCTACCAGCGCGTCGATGGCTTGGCTTTTGCTTTCAGCCGGGGCGTTCAGCCGGATCGCCCGAGGAGACAGCAAATCTTTAATCTTCATAGAGAACCCTCCTTACACAGGGCGTCGCCCTGCACATTTAATTATCCTCCGACTGCTCTCAGTCGGCAAAATACTGTGTCTTATACCGGCGAATGGTATCGCCGTCTGCCACGCCCTCACAAAAGGCGGAGGCATTACCGGCGGCGGAAGCCCACTGGAGCGCCGTCTTGTAATCGCCGCTGTCTGCATACCCGGCCAGGAACCCGGCCACCATTGAGTCGCCGCAGCCTACATTGTTCACCGGTTTGCCGGGCACCACGCCCACGGAGTGGGTGCTGCCGTCCTCTGCCAGCAGCGTGGCGCCATACTTGCCACGACTCACCAGCACATTGCGTGCGCCTTTCTCTTGCAACTTGGCTGCAAAGAAGCGAATCTTCTCTTCATCGTCCGGGCGAATGTCCTCGCCAAAGATCTCGCCCAGCTCATGGTGATTGGGCTTAATAAGAAACGGGTGGTAATCCAGCACTGCCAGCAACGCGTCGCCGGTGGTGTCTACCACAATATGCACGCCTTTATTTTGCAGCTTGGCGCAAATTTGCTCATAAATGGAGCCGGGCATTTGGCTGGGTACCGCCCCGGCCAGCACCAAAAAGTCGCCGGGCATCAGTCCCTCCAGCTTGTGGAACAAAGCCTCCACTTCCGCCTCTGCCGGCTGGGCGCCGGGGGCGTTAATATCCGTTTGCCGATCGGCAAAGATCTTAACATTGATTCGGGTGTTGCCCGCTGCCAGCGGCACAAAATCCGTTTGGATCCCCTGGGCCTGCAGCATCTGCTCCAGTGCCCGGCCGGTAAATCCGGCCACGAACCCCAGTGCCCGGGTGGGCACCCCCAGTCCGGACAGCACCATGGACACATTGATTCCCTTGCCGCCGCACAACAGTTGGGCGCTGTCCGCCCGGTTTACATCCTCGCTGCTCAACCGGGGCAGGCGCAGAATGTAGTCCAGCGCCGGGTTCAATGTTACGGTATAGATCATAACAACGCAACCTCCTTCACCACCGTGCGTTCTCCGTACTCCGGGTCCGGCAGCCGATCGGTGATGATGGCCGCCTGATCCAGGGGCGCAAAGCTCACGGTAGATACTTTGTCAAACTTGCTGGCGTCTGCCAGCACATAACTGACGAAACTGCGCTCCATGGCCGCCGCTTTTAAGTAGGCCTCGTCCGTGTCCGGCGTGGTAAATCCCTGACGAATGGCAATGCCGTTGGTGCCGATGAAGCACTTGGAAAAATTGTAGTTATGCAAATTCTTGGCTGCCGCCAGACCGATGATGGCATCGGTGGAGTGCTTTAACTCGCCGCCCAGCACATAGGTTTTCATTCCCTTGGCCACCAGCCGCTGTGCGTGAAGAAGACCGTTGGTCACAAAGGTGGCACCCGGCTGCAAGTGGTCGATCATTAACAGGGTGGAGCTGCCGGCGTCTAAATATACAAAATCCGTATCGTCCACCTGGGCAGCGGCGTAAGCGGCGATCATCTCTTTTTCGTCCATGTGCAGCTGCAGCTTTTCGTCCAGCTTCTCCTCCCGGCGAATAAAATCCCGCCGAGTCAAAGTGGCGCCGCCATGTACCTTGTGCAGCTTGCCCAGCCGATCCAGCGCAATCAGATCCCGGCGCACCGTGCTTTCGCTGGCGCCCAAAAGCTGGGTCAACTGCGCAACGGATACGGTCCCTTTTTCCTCTAACTGGGCCAAAATCTGCAAGTGTCTTTCCTGGGTAAGCATAGACGGTTCCTTTCTGTATTTTCCGGGCGTTTGCCGCCCTCGTCCTTACACCCAAAGTGTACCACGGCAAGCAAAAGCCGTCAAGTTCATTCCTTCAATTTCGTTCATTCCGCACAGTGAACGCCTGGTCTTTTGGGCAATTTATGCAAATACAGCCCCTTTATCTGCACGATTTTGAACGGTTGTGGCAAAACATGCATAAAATCCGTCATTTTACAGACACACTTGTTTGCCAAAAAAGGCGCAAAAAAAGCGCCGTATCCTCAGGATACGGCGCTTTTTATAATCTGGATTTATACCGCTTCTAAATATGCGGCTACAGTCTTGGGATCTTCCCCCCGCACAAAGGCAAACTCATCGCTAATGATATGCAGCGCACTGCGCAGCGCCTTGGCGTCTGAAAGATACATTTTCTTGCCGATCTGCTTTTGGTGCTCCTCATGGCAGCGAAGTGTCTTAATCAACCGCAAAATGCGCTTATGATCCGAGCTGTGGAGGATCTCCTCCGTCTTGGCCTTACGCTCGTGGGCGTTGCTCACCCACTCGTAGGGCTGGCAGGTCTTGGCATAGCCCATCAATTCCTCCACCATTGCCGGGGCAATGGCTGAGCGGATTTTGATCCGCTGGGGATCGTAATCCGTGGGCACGTAATACTTGGAGTTCCGGTCAAACACAGGCACCAGCACATAGTAGTCCTTGGTCTCGCTGGAAAACTTCATGGTTTCAATTTCGCGCACTTGGCAGATGCCCTTGGTACTGTAATGCACGAAAGTACCGATTTGCATGACACTCACCTTTCTTGATAATACAATAATACACGGTTTTTTCGCCTGTTTTTCTATTTGAACATCACTATTATAGCACAAATCGGTAAAAATTGACATAGGCAAAGTAAACAAATCCCCGCCCCGAATTCCTATCTCTGCGGCAGGAATTTTGTACAAAATGCAAGATTATCCCCATTTTCACGCATTTTTCTTAACAAACCTTAACAAATGAAAAAGATCTTTATCTTTTACCCGCCAGCGGGCGCGGTTTTAACATCATCCGGCTATACTAAAACCGGAGCAGCCAGTCAACGATGCAAAAATCACAAAAGGCCGTATGTACCTTTTCGTACACACGGCCTTGTTTTTTATCCAATGATTATGCTTTTTGTTATGCCTTTTTCTTTTGGAACAGACGGGCAAAAGCCTTAATAACCTCAGAAAGGACGATGACGGAGAATGCCAGAGCAAACAGCTTGCCCCACATGGCGATCCCCAGGGGTACGGTGCCAAAAAACGCACCGGCAAACTGGATGATCAGCACTTGCAGCGCAAAGGTGCAGCCCACGACCAACAGCATCAGCTTGTTCTTAAACAGGTGGCAAAAGATACTCTCGCTGTGCAGTTCCCGGCAGTTAAAGGCGTTAAACAGCTGAAACAGCACAAACAGGGTGAACAGCACGGTGGTCATCTCGCCCCGGGCAGCACCCAGGAAATTCAGCTTGTATTGCAGCAGGAACACCGCGCTCATATACACGCCGGTGGCGGTGATCCGCGCCAGCATACCCTTGGAGATAATATTCTCGCTGCGGTTGGTGGGGCGGCGGCGCATCAGGTCGCTGTATCCCGGCTCCAGTCCCAAGGTCAGAGCCGGCGGACCGTCCATAATAATGTTGATCCACAGCAGCTGCAAGGCGGTAAAGGGCGCCGGCAGCCCCATCAGAACAGACGCAAATACGCAAATAACGGAGGCAATATTCACCGTCAGCTGAAAGCTGATGAACCGCTTAAAGTTCTCATAAATATTGCGGCCCCATTCTACGGCCTTAACGATGGTGGCAAAGGAGTCGTCCAACAGCACAATATCGCTGGCTTCCTTGGACACCTCCGTGCCGGAAATGCCCATGGCAATCCCCACATCAGCGTTCTTCAGCGCCGGTGCGTCGTTGATCCCGTCGCCGGTGACAGCCACCACATCGCCCCGTGCTTTCAGCAGCTTCACCACCCGCATTTTCACCGTAGGCGTGCTGCGAGCAATCACGCTGATCTTGGGCAGCATTTTTTGCAGCTGGCGGTCGCTCATTTCTTCCACTTCTTTGGCTTCCAGCGCCACACAACCGTCCGCCAGCAGATCCAGTTCCTTGGCAATGGCGGTGGCGGTAACAATATTGTCGCCGGTAAGAATCTTCACCCCCACCCCGGCGCTGCGGCAGGCGGCCACAGCGTCGTACACATCGCTGCGCAGCGGGTCCGCAATGGCCACAAAGCCGTCAAAGACCATATCGCTTTCCATTCGGCGGTGGGCCTCCTTTGCAGAAAAGTCCTCCATCTCCGCCAACTCCTTATGGGCAAAGGCGATCACCCGCATGGCCTGCTCCTCGGCCTGCACCAGCACCCGGCGCAGTTCCGCCAGCCGGTCAGGCTCCAGGGCGCACATATCCAACACGCACTCCGGGCTGCCCTTTACATAAGAGAGAATGCGTCCGTCCACATTGGAAATGGTGGTCATGTGCTTGAGCTCGGACGAGAAAGGAAACGCGCACAGCCGGGTGTGGTCCTCCCGCTCCCGACGGTAGGTGTTGCCGGTATCTGCCTGCTCAAAGAACCGCAGCATGGCGCACTCCGTGGGATTGCCGATAAAGCCGCCGTCCGGCGCCAAGTCTGCCGTGGTGTTCAGGCAGATATTATGGGTCAGGTATTCGTTTTGCAGCGCTGCCGCTTCTTTGTGCCACCGGGTGTCATAAAAGGCACGCACAGTCATCTTGTTTTCCGTTAAAGTACCGGTTTTGTCCGAGCAGATCACGCTGATACAGCCGATGGTCTCCGAGGCGATCATCTTCTTCACCAGGGCATTTTGCTTGCTCAGCTTAATAATATTGATAGACAGGGACACCGCCACAATGGTGGGCAGCCCCTCCGGCACCGCCGCCACAATCAGCACGATACTGGTGATAAACGCCTCCATCACCGCCTCCAGATGCAGACCGCCGTGGAGCGCAAAGGAGATCAGCTGGGCCACAAACACAATGGCCGCTGCGATCACGCCCAGCACGGTAATGGTCTTGCCCAAGCGGGCCAGCTTCTCCTGCAAGGGGGTGCTGCTTTTCTCCGCATTGCCCAGCTCGCCGGCGATCTTGCCAAACTCTGTGGCGTCGCCCACCGCCGTTACCAGCAGCCGTCCGTTCCCCTCGGTAACGAATGTGCCGCTGTAAAGCATATTGGCCCGCTCCGCCAGGGGCGTTTTTTCGTCCGTAAGCACCAGTTCACTGTCTTTCTTCACCGGAAAGCTCTCGCCGGTAAGAGCGGATTCATCCACCCGCAGAGCAGTGCTCTCCAGCAGTCGTCCGTCCGCCGGCACCTTGTCTCCGGCAGACAGCAACACCACATCGCCCACCGCCAGAAGGGCGCTTTGCAGGGTAACGGTTTGGCCGTCCCGCACCGCGCGCACGGTCATATCCGCGTTGATTTTGGACAGGGCCTCAAAGGCCTTGGCGCTGCGCCCCTCCATCACTACGCTGATCACCACCGACAGGGCAATGGCCACAAACACGCCTACGCACTCTAAAAAGTCCGCCTCGCCGTCGGTAACCTGGCGCACAATGTTCACCGCCAGGGCGATCAGCCCGGCAGCAATCAGCATCAAGAGCATGGGCTCCGTGGCTGCATACCAAAGGCGCTTCAGCAGCGAATCCGGCTTACGCCGCGTTAGAGCGTTCTCGCCGTACTGTTCTTTGTTTTTCTGTGCCTGCGCTTCTGTCAGCCCCCGGTTCGCGTCTGCACCGTAGGTTGCCAGCAGCTCCGTTTTTTCTGCGGTAAATGCCTGCATAGAAAGTCCTCCTGCTTCATTTTTACAAAGAAAAAGACCTACCGCCGCTGCCGTGCGTTAGGTCTCATTTTAAGTAAAAAAATATAGACTGCTGCACGAAAAACAGGCGTGCAAGAGTCTCGTTCATTAAGACAAGCCAGACCCGGCACAGCGCCGCAGTCAGTTTGTTGACTTGCCACACGCCCACGGCGTGCAAACTACTCCCTCAAGCGGGTACTTCTTTTGTGACAAAAGCATACCACCCGGCCGCTTGGTTAGTCAAGATTAACTTGAATGTTAGACAAAATCACCACCCGTCGCCTAAAAACGCCAACCTCTTGCCATTTCTTCTCCGATATGGTATATAGAAGGTGAGACACGGCATATCAAATCGTATTTTCACCCCCAAGCATCCCTTTACAAGGGAGGCAAAACAGAGGATTCTATTTCCCCATGGAGGTCACGGTATGAAAATCAAAAACACAAAAACGGACATTCTGTTAAACATAGCGGCGGTGGCCTGCCTGGCAGCCGTTACCCTGTACCTGCTGGTGCGCTGGTCGCAAATTCCCATGACCATTCCCGGGCACTATACTGCCGACGGTCAAATAGACAGCTGGACCGCCCGCACCACCCTGTGGCAGCTGCCGGTGCTGGGGTGGGTGCTGTATGTGCTGATCACGATTTTAGAGCAGTTCCCCGGGGTTTGGAACACCGGCGTGACCGTAACGGAGGAGAACCGCACCGCCGTCTACCGCACATTAAAGACCATGATCGGCTGGGTAAAGCTGGCGATGAGCGCCCTGCTCTCTTTGGTGGCGCTGGCCTCCCTGGGCAATGGATATAAGATTTTTCTTGTACTGGCCGGCATAGGGTTGCTGGCCACCTTTGGGCTGGTAATCTACTTTGTCCGCCGCCTGTTTCAGTTGAAGTAAGCAGCCAATTTTTACAGATAGATTGCAATACACAAAATCCCTCCGGCAATGCCTACGGCCAATCCCTCCGCGTTTGCCTGCGGCGGTGACGGAGGGATTGATGCACTCGCTACGAATACATATAACCCCCGCACACAAAAAGCACCCCCGTCGGGGTGCTTTTTCTATACCTAATTATTTTATTCTTAATGCGCATCCGCCAGCACAGCGTGGGCGCACTTTATGCCGTCCACGGCGGCGGACACAATGCCACCGGCGTAACCGGCGCCCTCACCGCAGGGGTACACGCCTCGCAGATTGCACTGGCAAAATTCGTCCCGCAAAATCCGCACGCTGCTGGAGGAGCGGGTTTCCGGCGCAGTGAGCACCGCGTCCGGCAGGGCAAAGCCGTGGAGCCGCTTGTCCATCTCCGTAATGGCCGCCTGCATGGTGGTGCGCACCTTGTCCGGCAGGCAATAGCGTAGGTTGGTGAGCGTCACTCCGGTGGGGCAGGTCGGCTGCACATTGCCCAGCGCCCGGCTTTCCCGATCCGCTAAAAAATCACCCACCAGCTGCGCCGGCGCACGGTAATCGCCCCCGCCCAGGGCAAAGGCGTTTTGCTCAATCTCTCGCTGATAATACATCCCCGCCAGCGGATGCTCCGAGGGGAAGTCCACCGGGTCAATACCCACCAGCAACGCCGAGTTGGCATTCTCGCCGTCCCGGGCCAGGGTGCTCATACCGTTGACGATCACGCCGCCCTTTTCGCTGGCGGCGGCCACCACCGTGCCCCCCGGGCACATACAAAAGGTATACGCCCCTCGCTGGTGCAGACCGTGGCAGCTGAGCTTGTAATCCGCAGCCCCCAGCTTAGGGTGACCGGCAAAAGCGCCGTACTGGGCCTTGTCAATGAGCTTTTGGGGGTGCTCAATGCGGGCGCCCACACTAAAGGGCTTTTGGATAATTTGCGCGCCGTTTTTATAAAGCATTTCCACCGTGTCCCGGGCGCTGTGGCCGATGGCCAGGATCACCGCATCCGTCTCCATATCCACCGTTTGACCCAAATGGCTGTAAGTGACCCCATGGATAAAGCCGTTGGCTAAGATCAAATTCTCCAGCCGACATTCCAGGCGTACCTCGCCCCCCAGGCACTCAATTTTTTTGCGAATATTCTGCACCACCACAGCCAGTCGGTCCGTGCCGATATGGGGCTTGGCGGCGTATAAAATCTCCTCCGGCGCACCGGCCTCGTACAGTTCTTGCAGCACCTGGCGAATAAAGGGGCTTTTAATGCCGGTGGTCAACTTGCCGTCAGAAAAAGTACCGGCACCGCCCTCGCCGAACTGCACATTGCTCTCCTCGTTGAGAATATGCTGCTGCCAAAAGGCGTTCACATCCTGCTGGCGGCGCTGAATATCCTTGCCTCGCTCCAACACAATGGGGCGCAGCCCTGCCTCGGCCAAGATCAGGCCGGCAAACATACCCGCCGGACCAAAACCAACCACCACCGGGCGAAAAGCGGACTGCCGCCGGTTCACCGGCAGGGTGTACTTGTATTCTTCCGCCGCCTTGGCCTTCGGTGAGCGGCAGCGGCGCAGCACCTGGGTTTCGTCCAGCCCCAGGGTCACATCGACCGTATAAGAGAAGTGCACATCGTCCTTTTTGCGGGCGTCCACACTCTTCTTAAAAATCGTCAGTTTTTCAATATATTTGGGGTCGGTGCGCAGCACCTTGCCCGCCTTTTTGCGCAGCAGGCTCTCGTCCTCATCCAGTTCCAGACGCAACTCACTTACTCGTATCATTCCGCTTCTCCACTATCTGCCCGGCGGCCGCCAGACCGCTGTAAAAGGCAAAATTCAAATTATAACCGCCGCAGGGCTGCTGCTCGTCCAGCACCTCGCCGACAATATACAGACCGGGCACCCGCCGAGAGGCAAAGCCCTCCAATTCCCTCCGGGGCACACCACCGCCGGTGATCTGGGCAAAGGCGTAACCCTTGGTGCCGGTAATGATCAGCTGCCAGTGCTTGGCGATCTGCACCAGCCGAGCCGGGTCGCCCGTCGCCTGTTTTTCCAAAATCTCCGTCACCTCTGCGCTGAGGATTCCTCGCAGGGAGCCGAATTGCCGCAGGTAAGACAAGAGCTGCTTTTCGTTCCACTCCGGAACCAAATCCAGCACGGCGCAGCACTTTTGCGGCCGGGGGCGGGCAAAGTTCTGCCCCACCGCCCAGCTTACATCCATCACCGCAATGCCGGACAAACCGTAATCGGTAAACAGCACCTCGCCCTGACTCTCCGCCACGGTTTCACCGTCCAAAGTGACGGCCACTGCCGCTCGGGTGCGCTGCCCCTTGAGCTTGCGAGGGTATTTGCTGGAGGAGGTCAGCTGCACCAGCGCCGGATACAGGGGCGTACAGCTGTGGCCCAGATCTTGCAGCAGGGCATAGCCGCTGCCATCGCTGCCCAGTGCCGGTTGTGCCTGCCCGCCGCAGGCCACCACCACCTTGTCGCCGGCAAAGACGCCCTTATCCGTCTGCACCGTAAAGCCGGGGAGGATCTTTTCCACCCGGCAGCCGGTAACCAGGCGCACGCCCAAGGTGCGGCAGGCGTCCAGCAGCAAATTTTGCACCGTGGCCGCCCGCAGGCTGTAAGGATATACACGCCCCAAATCCTCCTGCCGGGTCATCAAACCGAGAGAGGCAAAGAAATCCAGCACCGCCCGGCTGTGGGGCGCCTGTATATTGGTCAAATTGCACCGGCCGTTGCCGGTGGCCAGCAGCTTTTTGCCCGGCTGCTCCAGCCGCTCCAGCACCGTGACCTGCACTGCCGGGTCCAGTTGCCGCAGCCGTATGGCACAGCACAATCCCGCCGCGCCGCCGCCCACGATCAGTACCCGCATATCTTCGCCTCCCCTATATAGAATATACATATCATAATATATTCCGCCGCCAAATGCAAACAATTCTTGCGCCGTCCCGCATGAAAGCGGCTTTTATTTTGATTTTCCCCTTGACGAACGGGTGCGGTTGTGGTATAGTGTTTGTACCTCGGTAAGTGGGGTTTTATTTTTTGCCCATTTTTAGGTGCGCATTGCGTGGCGCAACGAGGGAGATTCACACACAATCGAAATACAACGGAGGTGCTTATTAATGAGAGTTAAGATTACCTTAGCTTGCACAGAGTGCAAACAGCGCAACTACAACACAATGAAGAACAAGAAGAATACGCCCGACAGACTTGAGATGAACAAGTACTGCCGTTTCTGCAAAAAGCATACCTTGCACAGAGAAACGAAATAACAGGAGGACTGACAATGGCTGACGAAAAGAAAGCGTCTGCAAAGCCGGAAAAGAGCAGCAAGCCTGCCAAAAAGTCCGACGCCAAGGCAGATAAGTCAAAGGCAAAAAAAGCCAAGAAAAATCCGTTCAAATCCATTGGTTCATTCTTCAAAAGCGTAAAATCAGAGGGTAAAAAAGTCGTTTGGTCAGACGGTAAGAACGTGCTCAAAAACACCCTGACCGTACTGGTAGTCGTGATCATCGTCGGCGTGTGCATTTATTTGGTAGACACCGGCCTGACCCTGGGTATGAAGGGCATTAAGAGCCTGAAGACCAACAGCGAGACCACCACCGCTGCCAGCGAAACCACCACCCAGAAAACCACTTCGGCGGCTTTGGCTGAGGCCACCACCGAACAGACCACCAAATAAAGACCCGAACGCACGCAGGGGCAGCGCCCCCATTCGGATCACAGCAATTTACGGAGGTTCTGTTTAGTATGGAAGAAGCAAAATGGTATGTTGCCCACACCTTTTCCGGTTATGAGAACAAGGTAGCCAGCAACATTGAGACCGTGGTAGAGAACCGCAACCTGCACGATTGGATTCAGGATGTGGTCGTTCCTACCGAGACGGTGGTAGAGATCAAAGATGACGGCACCAAGAAGGAAGTGGAGCGCAAGATCTTTCCCGGCTATGTGCTCATCAAAATGGTGATGAACGACGACAGCTGGTATGTGGTGCGCAACACCCGCGGCTGCACCGGCTTTGTAGGTCCGGAGAGCAAGCCTGTTCCCTTAACGGAGGAAGAGGTACGCAAGCTGGGCGTGGAGAAGGTCACCGTAGAGGTGCACTACGCCGTAGGCGATCTGGTCAATGTGATCGACGGCCCGCTGGAGGGCTTCTCCGGCACTGTGGACGCCATCGACATTCCCAACAACAGCGCGCAGGTCACCGTTTCCATGTTTGGGCGCGAAACATCAGTTGATTTTGAGCTTGACCAGCTTGAAAAGGTCAAAGACTAACATTCGGTAATACGCGGCTTGCCGCTGATTATCACCGCTTTTTGCGGTGCGTGGGAGGAGCGCACAGCGCCCCGCCAATGACCACAATTTAGGAGGAAAATTATTATGGCACAGAAGGTAGTAGGTTTAATTAAACTTCAGATCCCGGCCGGTAAGGCGACCCCTGCCCCCCCGGTTGGCCCGGCTCTCGGTCAGCACGGTGTAAACATCGTGGCTTTCACCAAGGACTTTAACGAGAGAACCAAGAACGACGCCGGCCTGATCATTCCCGTAGTGATCACCGTTTATGAGGATCGTTCTTTCACTTTCGTCACCAAGACCCCGCCCGCAGCCGTTCTCATCAAGAAGGCTTGCGGCATTGACAAGGCTTCCGGCGTTCCCAACAAGAACAAGGTAGCCACCATCACCAAGGAGCAGGTCCAGAAGATCGCTGAGACCAAAATGCCCGACCTGAACGCAGCTTCTTTGGAGGCCGCTATGTCCATGATCGCCGGCACTGCTCGCAGCATGGGTATTGTAGTAGAAGACTGAGTCCCTTGTGGGAGGAAAGATCCGATTAACCACTGGAGGTAATTTGCAATGAAACACGGAAAGAAATATGTGGACGGCGCCAAGCTGGTAGACCGCTCCAATCTGTATGATAGCGCTGAGGCACTTGACCTGGCTGTTAAGACCGCCACAGCTAAATTTGACGAAACCATTGAGGCTCACATTCGCCTGGGCGTTGACTCCCGTCACGCTGATCAGCAGGTGCGTGGCGCTGTGGTGCTGCCCAACGGCACCGGTAAAACCGTGCGCGTGGCTGTATTTGCCAAGGGCGACCTGGCTAAGGCTGCTACCGAGGCCGGCGCTGACATCGTTGGCGATGCTGACCTGGTAGAGAAGATCCAGGGCGGCTGGATGGACTTTGATGTGGCCGTTGCCAGCCCGGATATGATGGGCTTCGTTGGTCGTTTGGGTAAAGTGCTGGGCCCCCGCGGTCTGATGCCCTCTCCCAAGGCCGGCACCGTGACCATGGATGTGGCTAAGGCTGTAACCGAGGCTAAGGCCGGTAAGATCGAGTACCGTCTGGACAAGACCAACATCATTCACTGCCCCATCGGCAAGGCTTCCTTTGGGCAGGAGAAGCTGCTGGAGAACTTCAACGCTCTGCTGGACGCCATCATCAAGGCAAAGCCGGCTGCACTGAAGGGTCAGTATATTAAGTCCGTTGCCGTGGCTTCCACCATGGGCCCCGGCGTGCGTATCAACCCCAACAAAGTTGGTACTGTTTCTGCTCAATAAGTTTTTGGGTATTGACAAGGTTCGTGCCTTGTGTTAAAATACTATCGCTGTTCAGCCAAAGACAGCAGGTGCCGTTTGGCGTAAGTTGATCGCCTGCCGAGGAATGAATGTGCATGGTTCGCACCCTGCGGTGCAATATCTATGTCATTTTGTGCATTCCGAGGTACATCGGAATGCACTTTTTGTTTTGCTAAACAGCCATAAAGACCGCATTTTGCGGCAAATACTTATGGAGGTTATGTTTTATGCCAAGTACAGCAGTTCTTGAAATGAAAAAGCAGCAGGTTGCCGCTCTTTCTGACCGGATCAAGAATTCCTGCGCCGGTGTAGTGGTTGACTACAAAGGCATCACCGTATCTGATGACACACAGTTGCGTCACGAGCTGCGTGAGGCCGGTGTGCACTACACTGTCGTAAAGAACACCCTTTTGGGCAGAGCAGCTGAGGCTGCCGGTCTGGAAGGCCTTGAGTCTGTGTTGGAAGGCACCACCGCCATCGCCACCTGTGACGATGACTATGTGGCATCTGCCCGCATTCTGCAAAAGTTTGCAGACGGCCACGACAATTTTGCCATTAAGTCCGGTTATCTGGACGGCAAAGTAATCGCTCTGGACGAGGTTATTGCGCTTTCCAAGCTGCCTTCCAGAGAGGCCATGCTGGCTCAGATCGCAAGTCTTGTTGTTGAGCCCATCGCCTGCATTGCCCGTGCCGTTGCAGCACTGGAAGAAAAGGGCGGTGCAACACCCGTCGCTGCAGAAGCCGAAGAGGCTCCCGCAGAGGCTGCTCCCACTGAGGAAGCACCTGCTGAAGAAACAGCAGAATAATTTAATTTTTATTATAATTTACGGAGGTAATTATCATGGCAACCGAGAAAATCACTGCTATTGTAGATTCCATCGCAGAACTGAGCGTTCTGGAGCTTAAAGAGCTCAAGGAAACAATCGAAGAGACCTTTGGCGTTACTGCTGCCGCAGTCGCCGTTGCAGCTGCTCCCGCTGAGGGTGGCGCCGCTGCTGCTGACGAGAAGACCGAGTTTGATGTTGTGCTGACCGATGTTGGCGCCAACAAGATTCAGGTGATCAAGGCCGTTCGTGAGGCTACCGGCCTGGGTCTGAAGGAAGCTAAGGCTATCGTTGACGGCGCTCCCGCTACCGTTAAGGAAGCAATGCCCACCGCTGACGCTGAGGCTTTGAAGGCTAAGCTGACTGAGGTTGGCGCTACCGTTGAGCTGAAATAAGTTCACGCCAAGCAACCTACACGGACACTCCCTTGAGTGTCCGTGTTTTTTTGTCTTGGTGCAGCAAATGCGTTTTGTTTTTTGCGGTGTGCGATACACGCCGCTTTCTTGATTCCTATTGTAATTCTCGGCGGAATTTGCTATGATGGGCATAGATTTTCATAATGGAGGTACGGTTATGACCAACTGGGGATATAAGGCGATGCGCAAAGTGCTGCAAACCTTTGGCGGGGCGGAGCTGGCGCAGCAGCAAAGCGGACGGATCACCGGTGAACCGGGCAATCCGGAGGTGGCCACGCTGGCCAGACGAGCCGGTGCGGAAAGCTGCGTACTGCTGAAGAACAACAACCACGCCCTGCCCCTGGATCTGTCTGCACCGGTGGCGCTGTTTGGCCGGGTGCAGAAGAACTATTTTTATGTCGGCAACGGCAGCGGCGGCGATGTTTCCGCCCCGTACAGTATCAACCTGGTGCAAGGGCTGGCAAACGCCGGTGTGCAACTAGACAGCACCGTACTGGCTGCCTATGAAAGCTGGTGCACCGCCTCTGTCAACGACCCGGACCCGGGATTTTGGGGGCACTGGCCCCGCTATTATGCAGAAATGCCGGTGAAGCAAGACTGGGTACAGGCAGCTGCTAAGCGGTGCCAAACCGCCGTGGTGGTGATTGGCCGCAGCGCCGGTGAGGACCGGGAAAACACGCTGAAAAAAGGCAGCTTTTACCTGACGAATAAAGAAAAGGCCTTGCTGGACGCAGTGACCACCGCCTTTCAAAAAGTGGTGCTGGTGCTGAATATCGGCAGCATTATGGACTTTGCGGAAATCGACGCCTACGGCGACAAGATCAGCGCCATTTTGCTGGCCTGGCAGCTGGGCATGGAGAGCGGTAACGCGGTGGCGGATGTGCTCACCGGGCAGGTGAACCCAAGCGGCCGCCTGACGGACACCATCGCCAAAACCTACGCCGACTACCCGGCACAGAACTTTGGCAACAAGGCAGAGAACCGCTATACAGAAGATATTTTTGTGGGCTATCGGTACTTTGAGACCTTTGCGCCGGAGCGGGTGCTGTACCCCTTTGGTTACGGTCTGTCTTACACGGACTTTGCCTGCAAAGTGACAAAAACAGAAATAAAAGACCAGACGGTCACCGTGCAGGTGCAGGTGGAGAACACCGGCGCGCTGCCCGGCAAACAGGTGGTACAACTGTACGCCTGCTGTCCTTGCGGCGCGCTTGGAAAAGCCGCCAAGGTGCTTATTGCCTTTGGCAAAACCGAGGAACTGGCCCCCGGCAAGCACCAAAGTCTGACCCTCACCGCCCCTTATCGGCACTTTGCCAGTTTTGACGACAGCGGCGCTGCCGGGCACAAAAACGCCTGGTTGCTGGAAGCGGGGGACTACACTTTTTGCTTAGGTACAGATGTGCGCAGCGCTGTCCCCTGCGGTGACCTGCACCTGGCGGACACGCTGGTGCTGGAGCAGTGCTGCCAGTTGCTGGCGCCCCCGGCGGACAGCGGCTTTGACCGACTCACCGCCACAGTACAGAACGACAAAGTGACCCGGACCTACGCCCCGGTGCCCACCGCCACCGTAGACTTAAAGCAGGAGATCCTGGATCATCTGCCCCCTGCCCTGCCGGTCACCGGCAACAAGGGCTTTGTGCTGGCAGATGTGGCCGAGGGCAGCGTCAGCCTGGACGACTTTGTGGCGCAGCTGTCTACCACGGAGATGGAGCTGCTTAGTCGCGGCGAGGGCATGATGGACAGCCCACTGGGTGCCTCCGGCAATGCGGGCGCCATGGCCGGGATCAGCGACAGCCTGCGCCAAAAGGGCATACCCCCGGTGATCACCACCGACGGCCCCTCCGGGATTCGCCTGCGGGTCACCTGCTCCCTGCTGCCCAGCGGCACCGCCCTGGCTTGCAGCTGGAACCTGCCGCTGGTACAGGACCTGTACGCCGCCATGGGGCGGGAGATGGTGGACAAGGGCACCGATGTACTGCTGGCGCCGGGCATGAATATCCACCGCAATCCGCTGTGCGGGCGCAATTTTGAATACTTCTCCGAGGACCCGCTGGTCACCGGTAAGCTGGCCGCTGCGGTGGTACAGGGTCTGCAAAGCGCTCCGGTATCCGCCTGCCCCAAGCACTTTGCCTGCAACAATCAGGAATATAACCGCAACCACAACAATTCCGTAGTCAGCGCCCGCGCCCTGCGGGAGATCTATTTGCGGGGATTTGAGATCTGCATAAAAGAAGCACATCCTAAGAACCTGATGACCAGCTACAACAAGATCAACGGCGTGTGGAGCCACTACAACTACCAGCTGTGCACCGCCCTGCTGCGGGAGGAATGGGGCTACACCGGCAATGTGATGACCGACTGGTGGATGCGCTACGCCGCCTCGCCGGAGTTCCCGGAGCTGCGGGACAACGGCTACCGGGTGCGGGCACAGGTTGATGTGTTGATGCCCGGCGCCAAAACCGCCCTCAGCAAGTCCGCCCCCAACGACGGCAGTCTGCTGGCGACCCTGGGCAAGCCCGACGGCATCACCCTGGGCGAGCTGCAACGCACGGCCAAGAATGTGCTACGCATGGCCCTGCGCACCAAGTTTGCCGGGCAATATAAAGACTAAAAAAATCCCCCACGGTGGGTTGCTACCGATCCGCCGCCGTGGTAAAATGAAAACATCAAGTAAGCGCCCAACGGCGCAATATCGGGAGGATAACCAAATGGCATGTTTCTTAGTACCGGCCGCTGAGGCCGTGGTGGTCACCGCTGTGGCGCTGACCCTGAAGAAAAAGGAAGAAAAGCTCACGCTGCCCGCCCATGAAGCTGTGGGCACTGGGGCACCTGCCCAGGAGAAGAAATTTACCTGGAGCCGCAAGCTGTTCTTGCTGTCCGGTCTGCTGTGGGGCGGCATTTTGCTGCTGGCCTTTGAGCATCTGTGGCACGGCGAGGTGACTCTGTTTGCACCGTTCCTAACGGCCATGAGCAACCCGGAGGACAAAGCGGTCATGCTCCACGAAATGGCTACGGTGGGTGTGACTATGAGCGCCGTTGTCACCGCTGTATGGGGCATAGCAGTCGCCGTGGCCAGCGCCAAGTTCAAAAAGTGCGCCAAAACGGCTGCACAGGAGGGTTAATATGTGCCTGCTACTAACCTTGATGGCTGCCGTGGCGGCCACCGTAGCCTGGTATGCCTGCGAAAAGCGGGGGACCTACCGACTGGGCACGCTGTGCCTGATCTACTGGGGCGCCGGGCTGATGTGGCTGGTGGACTTCTTCTTTGAATACTTTAGCGAAGGGGCGGCGTATTTTCAACAGAGCTTCAGCGAGATACTGAACGACAGTCTGCTGGGTCTCTCAGCCGTAACCTTGGGCGCCATCGCCTGGCTGGCGATCTTGCTGGTCAAGGATCCTAAGCGTGTGTTCAAACAACAATAAATCAAAAGGGTGACTGCACCGCAGCCGCCTTTTTCTTTGCCCGAAAAATCTTAGACAAATCCGATTCCTTTTGCCGCATTATGCACAAGATGGACGAATTCCATCACTTTCCATTGCATTATTTTATAGAATATGTATAATAAAAAGAGATGTACACATCGTACAAAATAGGAATTTGGAGGGAACCGATATGGATATGAGCACCAACAAACAACTGCGCCCCTTCGGTATGCGCGATAAGGTCGGCTATGCCTTTGGCGACTTTGGATGCAATATGAGCTTTGCATTCATTAACAGCTACCTGATGCTGTTCTATGTCACCTGTATGAAGATTGATCCCAAGCACTTTGCCGTTCTCATTCTGCTGGGCAAAATTTTTGACGCCATCAACGACCCCATCATCGGCGGTCTGTGCGACGCCACCAAACCCGGCAAGGACGGTAAATTTAAGCCCTGGATCAAGTGGGCCAGTCCGGTGCTGCTGCTGTCCAGTATCGCCCTGTTCATTTATGCACCCAGTGCGCCCTACGGGGTAAAGATCGCCATGTGCCTGGGCATTTACTGCCTGTGGAGCGTGGCATACACCAGCGTGAATGTGCCCTACGGCTCCATGCAAAGCTGCATTACCAACGACCCGGCAGGCCGCTCCTCCCTGTCCCAGTGGCGGAGTATCGGCGCTATGTGTGCCCAGATCCCCATTATGATCCTGCTGCCCCTGCTGGTATATGACAAGAACGACAATCCCCGCGGTGATCTGTTCATCATCTTTGTGGGCGTGATGGGCGCCATCGGTTTGATATCCTTCTACCTGCTGCGGCGCATGACCACCGAGCGCATTGCCGCTGCACAGCCCCAGGAGAAACAGAAGTTCAACTATTTTGCCACTCTTGGCTCTTTCTTTAAAAACAAACCCATGATGGGCGTGACCATCAGCACCGTGGCATACCTGGCGCTGATGATGACGGTGACCACCTCCATGCCCTATATCTTTATGTGCTATTTCCAGAACACCAAGCTGATCACCATTGCCATCATGCTGGCCGGATGTCCGGTGGCGCTGGGCATTTTGCTGGTAAAGCCCATGCTCAAGAAATTCACCAAAAAGCAGCTGTGCACCTATCCCTTTGTCCTGTCGGCCATCTCCGCCGGTGTGGCTGCCTTTGTGCGGATCCGTAACCCCTATGTTTGGATCGTGCTGGTGGCCATCGCCATGTTTGGCTCTGCCTTTTACCTGACCTTAATGTGGGCGCTAGTAGCGGACTGCATCGACTACCAGGAGCGCCGGACCGGCCGCCGGGAGGAAAGCTCCATTTACGCCACCTATTCCCTGTTCCGCAAAATTGCCCAGGGTGTAGGCGCCGCCGTAGTCAGCTGGGCCATCGGTATGACCGGCTATAACCAAAAGCTGGGCGCCCTGGAGCAGGCTGCCGGTGTACCGGAGAAGATCTATTTCGTCACCGCGTTCCTGCCCTTTATTGGCGCACTGATCAGCCTGATCAGTATGCATTTCCTGTATAACCTGGACGACAACGCCCAGGAAAAAGTAAAATAATCCACCCGGAGGCAACCTTATGCGACAAATCATCAACATTAACAAAGGCTGGCGCTTTTCCAAAAAGCCCCAAAGTACCCCCACAACCCTGCCCACAGACTGGGAGCCGGTGGACCTACCCCACACCTGGAACGGCACAGACGGCCAAGACGGCGGCAACGACTATTACAGAGGCAAGTGCGCCTACGCCAAGGCACTCACCGCCGATGAACTGGGCAGCGCCCCGGTGCATTACCTGCAATTCGACGGCGTGAACAGCAGCGCCGAGATCTACTGGAACGGCAAGCAGATTGCCAAGCATGACGGCGGCTACTCCACTTTCCGTGCCAAGCTGCCGGAAATTTTGCCGGAGAACCTGCTGGTGGTCTATGCAGACAACAGCCCCAATGAAACGGTATATCCCCAGATGGCGGATTTCACCTTCTACGGCGGCATTTACCGGGATGTAACCGTGCTGGGCGTGGAAGAGAGCCACTTTGACCTGGACTACTACGGCGCTCCCGGCGTGCAAGTGGTGCCCACCATGCAAGGCACCCACGCCACGGTGGCTGCCACGGCGTATGTGACTGCACCGGCAGACTGCACCGTGCATTTTGCCATCACCAATAGGAACGGCGACCCGGTGGCAGAAGCCGATGCGGACGCTGCCGATGCAAAGACCAACATCAAAATAGAAAACGCCCACCTGTGGCACGGCACGGAGGACCCGTACCTGTATACCCTGACGGTCACTTTGCTGCAAAACGGCAAAGCGGTAGACGAAATTGCCACCCGCTTTGGCTGCCGCAGCTTTGCTATTGATCCGCAAAAGGGCTTTATCTTAAACGGCAAACCCTATCCCCTGCGCGGCGTATCCCGCCACCAGGATCGGCCGGGGATCGGCAACGCCCTCACCGCCAAGGAGCACACGGAGGATATGGATCTGATCTGCGAGCTGGGCGCCAACACCATTCGCCTGGCCCATTACCAGCACAGCCAGACCTTTTATGACCTGTGCGACGAGCGAGGTATGGTCGTCTGGGCAGAAATTCCTTATATCTCCCGTCACATGCCCGGGGGCAAGGCCAACACCATCAGCCAAATGACGGAGTTGATCTGCCAAAACAGCAATCATCCCAGCATTGTGGTGTGGGGTCTGTCTAACGAAATCACCATGAACGGCGCGTCAGATCCCTCCCTTTTGGAGAACCACCGGGCGCTGAACGACCTGGTGCATAAAATGGATCCCACCCGCCCCACAACCATAGCGGTGCTGAGTATGTGCGATCCCGGCGAGGCGTATGTACAGATCGCCGATGTGCTGTCCTACAACCACTACTTTGGCTGGTACGGCGGCAAAACCGAGATGTACGGCCCCTGGTTTGACAAATTTCACAAGAAGTACCCGGATCGGGCGGTAGGCATGAGCGAGTACGGCTGTGAGGCGCTGAACTGGCACACCTCTGACCCCCAGCAGGGCGACTACACCGAGGAGTACCAGGCCAAGTATCACGAGGATGTAATCCGCCAAATCGCCGCGCGCCCCTGGATGTGGTCCACCCATGTGTGGAATATGTTTGACTTTGCCGCAGATGCCCGCAGCGAGGGCGGCGAGAACGGTATGAACCACAAGGGCTTGGTAACCTTTGACCGGCAGTATAAGAAAGACGCGTTCTATGCCTACAAGGCTTGGCTGTCCAAGGCGCCGTTCGTCCACATTTGCGGCAAGCGGTATGTGGACCGCACCGAGGATGTGACCAAGGTCACCGTCTACACCAACCAGCCCCAGGTAGAGCTGTTTGCCAACGGCAAGAGCCTGGGCGTGCAGCAAAAGGGAGAATATCCGTTTTTCTACTTTGATGTGCCAAACAGCGGCGAGACAACCCTAACCGCCAAGGCCGGAGACTGCACGGACGAGAGTCACCTGCGCCATGCGAATGAGCCCAACCGGGACTATGTGCTCCAAGAGGAGGGCGCCGTCATCAACTGGTTTGAGATCGAGACCCCGCCCGGCTATATGAGCATTAACGACACCATCGGCGATATTTTGGCCACCACCCGGGGCAAGCTGCTGGCCCTGCGGATCGTGCAAATGGTGCGGGCCAATATGAAGAAAAACAAGGGCGGCTCCACCGGCGGCATGGCAGATATGGCCAAGGGCATGAAAATCAACAAGAGCTTGATTGACATGGGCAAGGGCTTCACCGTCAAGCGCGTGTGCATGATGGCCGGAGGACTGTTTACCAAGGAGCAGATCCTGGAGATCAACGCCAAGCTGAATAAAATCAAGAAAAAGAAAAAGTAATTTTGCCACCGACTTCCCTTGCAGAGCCCTGCGAGGGAAGTTTTTTTGCCCCGCACCCGGCAGCAGATCGCCGCGCCGGAATTGGCACGATAAATTTTAATTTACCCCTTGCCCTGCCGCCCCCTGCGTGGTATAATAATAGCCACACGGGCGCGTAGCTCAGTTGGGAGAGTGCTGCATTCGCATTGCAGAGGTCGAGGGTTCGACTCCCTTCGTGTCCACCAAAAGTCCACCGTAATTTTGATAGAATTACGGTGGATTTTTTAATGTTATATTTCGTTTGAAAAAATGCGATTTGAAGAGGTGGTAAATCATGGCGCGAGCAAGGTATCAGGTCTTGGTCATTCCATATTGCATACAGGACGACCAAGTGCAATTCTGCTTATTTCGAAGAAGCGATATGGGCATTTGGCAGCTTATGGCTAAGTAGATGCAATCAAGAGAAGAAAGGAAAAGCACAATCCAGACGGAACCGGCGGTTGTGTCAAGAAATGTTTGTGGGGTAGCAAGAATTTTGATATAATGGGAACAGGAACCCCGGAACCGGGAGAAAGGCAGGAGGATAAATGCACATAAGCTATAAACCCCTCTGGCATACGCTGGTTGAGCGCAATATGAGGAAAGAGGACTTGCGGATTGCTGCCGGTCTTACCACAAATATGATTGCCAACATGGGTAAAGGTAAGAACATCAGTATGGAAACGCTGGTTCGTATCTGCGAAGCCCTGAATTGTGGTATTTTAGATGTGATTGAGTTGGAACAGGACGAGGTTACCGCAGAGGTAGCAAAATGACAAGTTGGAGGAGAAAACATGAAGAAACATAGAAAATACAAAAAAGTAATAATGGCTTTTGTAACAGTGTTGCTCTTAACACTTATTGTTGCGATTGGACTATATAAAACAGGAATTTATCGTTTTGATTTCCTAAAGGATATTTATAAAAAAATTGATTTTCAACTAAGTACGAATGAGCTTAGTATTCCGCAGGACGCTCTTTCATTTTCTGTTTATGATATTGAAGAGGGGGAATATCTATTTTACGAGGGTGATAGCCAGTTGCCCACTGTCGCAAGTTTGGCAAAACTATTTGTTGTTGATTATGCTTTGGAAAAAACGGATTTGGAAGATATTGTTGAAGTAAATCAAGAGGTATTGGAACTTGTTCCGGCGGGTTCATCTTTAGCAAATCTGTATGCTGGAGAATACACAGTTAAACAAATCATAGAGGCTATGCTTGTTCCTTCCGGAAATGATGCAGCCTATGCGTTGGCATATCACATCGCTAAAAACGAATTAGGAGAAGGTTATACAGCAGCGGAATATATAGATTATTTTATGGCAGAACTTAGCGAGTATTTAATCGAAGCAGGCTATTCCAAAACAAGGTTATATAATGACCCAAGTGGCGCGTCTATGCAAGCTGACTCTCATTTAGATGATATTAACCGCGTAGCGTTGAAGCTCCTTAACTACGATTTTGTTAAAGATTGTATTGGAAAAAGCGACTTTTCAATTCAAACTCCGCAAGGGGAATTGACATGGAAAAATACAAATGAATTTTTAGATGAAAATTCACCGTACTATAATGCAGATGTCAAAGGAATGAAAACAGGAACAATGGCATCTTCCTATAACCTTGTTGTTCTGTATGAAGAAGATGGAAAAGCATATTTGATTACCTGTTTAGCAGCGCACTCAAATGAGGGAAGATATAAAGCGGTACAGTCTGCTATCAACACGATTATTAAATAATGATGATGGAATATCTTTATTATAAGCGCTAAAGTCCTAAGAATTGTATATACCGGCGAAAAAAAACGCTGCCGTTGCAGGAACACCCATTCCCACAACGGCAGTTTTTCATTTCCACGGCCTGCGCCCGGCCAACCGGGGCGGCTATGTATACATCACCGACGACCCGGACTACATCGCAAACAGCAGCTATTTTTATTGGAAGGTGGGCCGTATCGGGCAAGACGCCACCTTTGTGCTGCTGGAAATTGACGCCTGTGCTCTGGCCAGGACCCAACCCATTATGCGGGTGCTGGAGCACCACGAATTTGCCGTTCCCGCCGTATCGCCGGAATATCTGACACCGGTGTAAGCGCTGCACCTTTTGCCGTCGAAAGCAGACAAGAACAACAAAATATTGACAGCGGCACAGGGAAATGCTACAATAAAAACAAACGGGGACGCAACGGAGCTGACTTATAAGCATTCCGCCGCGTCCTCTTTTTGGATTAAAAATCATTGACCGTAGGGGGAAATGCGATGCAATTCAAATCGGACGGCACCTTGAAAATCATGCAAATCACCGATATGCAAGAGATCCCGGCCATCTCGCCGGACACCCTGGCACTGCTGGACGCGGCGGTGGAGGCGGAGCACCCGGATCTGGTCATCTATACCGGCGACCAAATCAAGGGCTACGGCGTGACCTATAAGGGCAAGACCAAAAAAGAGTTGGAGGCCGCTGTGGCCAAGACCATTACCGCCCTGCTGGAGCCGGTGACCCGGCGCCACATTCCCTTTGCCGTTACCTTTGGCAACCACGATCGGCAAGTGGGCATCAGCAACGCGGACCAATTTAACGACATTTACAAATCCCTGCCCGGCTGTATCGGAGAGCAAGCAGAGGGCATTCCCGGCGGCGGCACCTACGCAGTGCCTCTGACCGCCTCTGACGGCTCCGGGCGCACGGTGATGAACCTGTACCTGTTTGACACCGGCACCGACGCCAAGGGCGGCGGGTATGAGGCCTTTGATCCGGCCATTATCGACTGGTATCGCAAGACCCGGGACGCACTGAAGGCAGAAACCGGCCACTATGTGCCCTCTTTGGTATTCCAGCACATTCCCATGCCGGAGTATTACCATGTGCTGCGACAGGTGAAAAAAAGCGAGAAAGGCGCCATCCAAGCCTTCCGCACCCATAAAAACGAATTCTACAAGCTGGGCGACACCTGCCGTCCCGGCGATATGTTGGAGGAGCCGCCCTCCATTCCGGACATCAACAACGGCGAGTTTGACGCCCTGCACGAAAAGGGCGATATTCTGGGCGTGTTTGTAGGCCACGACCACAAAAACAGCTTTGTTGGCCGGTACAAGGATATGGACCTGGGCTTTACCCAGTCCGCCGGCTTTAATGTGTACGGCAACCGCACCAAGCGCGGCGTACGCTGCTTTGTTCTGCATGAGGACGACCCCACGCATTACGACACCTACACCCGCACCTATGAAGAATTGGTGGGCACCAAAGTGCACCGCCCGGTGTTTGATTACCTGTCCAGCAAGGCCCCGGCCACCATGGACGCAGCCATTCCCATGATCGTGAAGACCGTGGTGGGGCTGGCGGTAATCGTCGCCCTGATCATTCTACTGGCCAAACTACTGTAACGGAGGACCATTATGAGCGAAAAGAAAAAAGACAACGCCTTCGTCCGCTGGACAGAGAAGCACGCAGAAATCTGGAAATTCATTAAATTTATGATTGCCGGCGGCGGCTCCTCGGCCGTAGAGTTGGTGGTACACATGGTACTGCTGGCAACGGTGTTTAAGCCCTTTTTGGATCAGCCCATCACCAACGACGCGCTGAATATGATCGGCATTGAGTCCAAGGGCTATCTGTACACCTACCTAATCTCCACCACCGTGGGCTACGGCATCGCCTTTATCCTTAACCGAAAGATCACCTTTAAGGCAGATGTGAACCCCACACTGAGTATGATCCTCTATGCCATTATGGTGGTGTTTACCATCTTTGCCAACGGCTGGATCGGCTCTGCTATGACCACCTTTGCCCAAGGGCACAACCTAACCGGCGGCTTTTGGGACATGGTTATTAAGCTGATCGGTATGGCGATCCCCACGCTGTGGACCTATCCCTGCAACCGCTTTATTATTCACCGCAAGAAGAAACCCCAGACCACTGCAACAGAGAAAGAAGAAGCATAATTTATGAGCAATACCACTGAAAAGAAAGAAAAGCAGAACTTTGGTCAATTTATCAAATTTGCCTTATTCTCCGCCTCCGCCGGCATTATCCAGGTGCTGACCTTTACCCTTCTGAGCGAGGTGGTCGTCAAGCTGCCTGCCATTCAAAGTGCCATGGAGAGCAACGCTACCTTTGCCAGGATCATGCAAAATGAGTACGGCCCCATGTACCTGATCGCCCTGATCCTGTCTGTGGTATGGAACTTCACCTTTAACCGCAAATTCACCTTTAAGTCCGCCGCCAATGTGCCGGTGGCCATGCTAAAGGTCTTTGCCTTTTACCTGGTGTTTACCCCCATTTCCACCCTGCTGGGCAATTACTTTACCGCCAAGTTTGCAGATGTGAGCGCCATCAACTACATTGTGCTGGGGCTGACTATGGCCACCAATATGATCACGGAATTCCTCTATGACAAATTCGTGGTGTTCCGCGGCCAGGAGAATACCGCCGTCAGCAAAAAGGACAAGAAAAAAGCATAATAAAATCGCAAAAAGACAAAGAAAAGCGACTGCGCAAAAAGTGCAGTCGCTTTTTATATGTTCCGTATCAGTCCAGCATTTGCAAAATCTCTTCCTTAGAGCGAACGCCCACGGCACGATTAACCGTACGGCCGTCCCGAATCACCAGCAAAGTGGGAATGCTGGCAATGCCAAAGGCCTGGGCCAGCTCCGGCTGCTCGTCCACATTCACCTTGCCCACCTTGGCGTCGGTAACCTCTGCACCGATCTCATCCACAATGGGCGACACCATACGGCACGGGCCGCACCAAGTTGCCCAAAAATCCAACAGCACCGGGCACCCGGCCTGCATCACTTCTTCCTGAAAATTCTCTTTTGTAACGGTCATAACGGCCATTTTAGTCATCCTCCTCTGTTTTATAATACAACCGACAATGGCAAAACCCCGGCTCCTTTTGCTCCCGAAAGGCCTTGCACATACACTTGGTGTCCGGCGAACGCTCCAGCATACAGGGGCAATAGCCGCCGGTGCGCTTTAAGCCCTCTCGCACGGTTTTGACCATCTCTTTGTCCGGATTCAATTTGATCTTCACTGGGGATCACCTCCCTTTTTCTTTATTGTAGCACACCTGTAAAGCCCTGGCAAGCGGGGGATTTTGACCGGCTTTGACAGACGATTCTCTTTATTTTGTCCGATATTTTGCCGCTTATACAGATATACGCGGCTGTAATTGCACACTTATGCGAATTGTGAACATTAAGTGAATTTTTCATAAAATGCCACAAATCCCCATATCTACTTGCTATAATAGACTGGGTTTTGTCTTTTCAAAATCCACATTTTAGTCCTACCTATACGGCTAGGCACAATATGGAGGTACGCAATTATGTGCGGTATCGTAGGTTATATCGGCGGCCAAAAGGCCAGTCCGATTTTACTTAGTGGACTGATGAAGCTGGAGTACAGAGGATACGACTCTGCCGGCATTGCCACCCTGGAGGATGGCACGCCCACGGTGGTGAAAAACACCGGTCGGGTGCGTAATCTGTACCAGGATCCGCAGCTGGACGCCCTCACCGGTACCGTGGGCATTGCCCACACCCGCTGGGCCACCCACGGCAAGCCCAGCAAGGAGAACAGCCACCCTCACCTGGACAGCCGCGGGGTATTTACCGTGGTACACAACGGCATTATTGAGAATTATGAGGATCTGCGCAGTGAGCTGGAGCTGGAGGGCTGCACCTTCAAAAGCGAAACAGACACCGAGGTGATCCCCAACCTGATTGCCCACTACTATTTTGCAGACAAAGGACCGGCAGAGGAGCGCTTTCTGCGGGCTACCCAGCGGGCGTGCAAACGGCTGGAGGGCAGCTATGCCATTGAGGTGCTGTGCAGCGAAACACCCGACCAAATGATTGTGGTGCGCAAATCCAGCCCCTTGGTCATCGGCATTGGATACAAGGAGAATTACATTGCCTCTGACATTCCGGCCATTCTCTCCTACACCAAGGATTTTTACCTGCTGAACGACCAGGAGTACGCAGTCATCACCCGAGAGAATATTACTTTCTACAACGAACAGCTGCACCCCTTTGAGAAGAAGTACCAGCGCATTGACTGGGATGCCACCGCGGCGGAGAAAAACGGCTACCCGGACTTTATGCTCAAGGAAATGTACGAGCAGCCCTCTACCGTACGGGAAACCATCGGCACCCGTGTAACCGCCGGTGCGCCCACCCAAGTGGACGGACTGGACTTCACTGCGGCGCAGCTGCAAAATCTGCACCAAATCTATATTATCGGCTGCGGCACCGCCATGCACGCGGGGCTGGCGGCCAAGCCCATGTTTGAGCATTTAACGCATATCCCCACCCAGGTGGATGTGGCCTCCGAGTTCCGCTATCGGGACCCGTTGGTAGATGACCGCACCCTGTGCATTTTTATCAGCCAAAGCGGCGAGACTGCCGATACCATTGCCGCCCTGCGGCTGGCAAAGGCTGCCGGTGCCGCCACCTTGGCCGTCAGCAATGTGATTGGCTCCTCCATTACACGAGAAGCGGATTACACCGTTTACACCCATGCCGGACCGGAAATCGCCGTTGCCTCCACCAAGGCCTATACTGCCCAAGTGGTGCTGCTGGCGGTGCTGGCCATTCACTTTGCCGAGCTGTTGGGTCTGGGCGCCGGTGTGGCAGCCGACCTAAAAGCCGATCTGCTGGAGCTGCCGGCACTGATCGAAGAGACACTCAAGTGCGCTCCCCAAGTGAAAGCCTTTGCCGACAAGATCCACCGAGAGACCGATGTGTTCTTTATTGGCCGGGGCAGCGACTACACCACCAGCCTGGAGGCGTCGCTGAAACTGAAAGAGATCTCCTATATCCACTCGGAGGCGTACCCCAGCGGCGAGCTGAAGCACGGCCCCATTGCCCTGATTGAAAAGGGCACCACCGTCATCGGCACCATTACGGACCCGGCGCTGGTGGACAAATCCGTCAGCAACCTGAAAGAGGTAATCACCCGAGGCGCCAAGGTGCTGGTGGTCACCAACCGCGATGTGCGGGCGTCGGATATTGACACCCTGATCCGCGTACCGGAAACCCACCCGCTGCTGGCACCCGCCGTGTCCATTTTGCCCTACCAGCTGCTTAGCTACTATATCGCCAAGCAAAACGGTCTGGATGTAGATAAACCCCGGAATTTGGCAAAATCCGTAACGGTGGAATAATCATACGAGCCACCCTTGTCATGGGAGGCAAAAGGTAAATCAATATAAAATAGCCCTGCGGCACACACCGCAGGGCTATTTTTATACCGGGTACTTATTCACCGAAATAGCGCTTTAACAAGCCTTCAAAGGCTTTGCCGTGGCGGGCTTCATCGCGAGCCATCTCGTGCACGGTGTCATGAATCGCATCCAGGTTGGCAGCCTTGGCCTTCTTAGCCAACTCAAACTTGCCCAGGGTAGCGCCGTTCTCGGCAGCCACACGCATCTCCAGGTTCTTCTTGGTAGAGGGGGTCACCACCTCGCCCAGCATCTCGGCGAACTTGGCGGCGTGCTCTGCCTCTTCATAAGCGGCCTTTTCCCAGTACAGACCGATCTCCGGGTAGCCCTCACGGTGTGCCACTCTGGCCATAGCCAGGTACATACCCACCTCGGAGCACTCGCCGTTAAAGTTGTCTCTCAGGCCCTGGACGATCTCCTCGTCCACGCCGTCAATAATGCCTACTTGGTGCTCGGCAGCCCAAGTGCGCTCCTCGTTCTCCCGCACGGCCATCTTGGCGCCGCAAATGGGGCAAACATCAATGGGGGTGTCGCTCTCATACCCGCATACCGGGCAATAATACTTTTTGCTCATAATCGTCTTTCTCCTTTTTAGATGATTTGGATAACACATTTATTGACAACAGCTGCAAATGCCGCTGAAGTACACATCTTTGTGGTGGACGGTAAAGCCGTCCAGCCCCTGAATACCCGTCAGGTCCGGGATAAAGTCATAGATCCGCCCGCATTTTTCGCACCGGAAGTGCCCGTGGAAGCGGGTGTCCGCGTCGTAGTGGATTCGGCCGCTGTCAATGGTCACCGGAATGATCAGGCCGCAGGCGTCCAGGGCTTGCAGGGCATTGTACACCGTGGTCTTTGAGAAAGCGGGATTGTCCTCCAGCACTGCCCGGTACACGCTCTCCACATCCGGGTGGGTGCGGTGCTCGCACAGGTATTTATACACGGCAATGCGCTGGGGCGTTGCTTTAAACCCTCGATCCTTAAAGATTTGTACGATCTCTGCCGTTTCCGTTCGGATCACCTCTCTTTATGTTGTAATTATTATTGACTTGTAATGATTACAACATAAATATACACGATTTCTAACCGGATGTCAAGTCTTTTTTTGATTTTTTGCATTTTTCTTTTCAGCGGGTACAGAAAGCCCCGGCGCCTACAAAGGGCCCCGGGGCAATTTTGCTTTTTATTTTATACAGACTTAATAGGTAATACTGTCGGTGGTAATGTAGGTAACGCCCTTGTCTTTCAGGCTTTGAAGCGTGTCCATATCGTCAATGGTCCAGGCGCCCACTTCCAGCCCGGCATCCAGGCACTTTTGCACCACTTCCTTGGTGTTCTCGTCCTTGTTGCCGTTAAAGTCAATGCCGCACTCTCCGCCCAGAGCCTTGGCGTCTGCAATGGCCTGGTCGTCGATCTTCTGTACCAAATACCACACCGGCACATCCTGGGACAGCTTGCGGATCTGCTGCAAATTCTCCAAATGGAAGGAGATAAACAGCGGCTTAGCACCGGTGTCCGCCACCAGCTTCAAGATCTCGTCATAGTGCTCCGTGTTGTTCTTGCCTTTCAGCTCGATCACGGCGGTCATATTGTACTTGACGCAGGTCTTTAAGTAGTCCTCTAAGGTGCAAATTTTCAAATTGGGGTATTGGTCGATATTCACCCCATTGTCCGTATTGTAGGTGAGCAGCTCGTCGTAGGTCTTTTTTTCCACAAAGGCGTGCTGATCCATCATACGATAGGTATGGCTGTCGTGGGAGATGACCCACACCCCGTCCTTGGTGCGATAGGTGTCGCACTCGGCGCCGGTAAATCCGGCCTTGCCGGCCTCCTCAAAGGCAGGCAGCGTATTCTCCGGTGCCACGGCACGGAACCCTCGGTGGGCGATCAAGGTCACATCATGATTGCCCATAGCGGTGACGGTGTAGTCCTTCACCTGGCAGTAATTGTGCAGATAGATCAACCCGCCGCTGACCACAATCAGGATCAGCGCCAGCAGCACGCTGCACAGGATCACCGCCACCTTTTTACCGGTGGACCACTTTTTCTTCTCTTTTTTCACTGCGGTTTCACTCATTTTCTGTTTCCCCCTCCGATTGCGTTGGGAATTTGATCACCTTATCGTCGGTGACGAACTCCCCTTTTTTGTTCCACTTGCCCTGCACACCCTTGTGGGCGGCGCCCAACTGAAAATGCAGCTGGGCAATACCAAAGTCCAGGCTCTTGTCCGAGTACGGCGCGTCCACCGAGGCAGAGATCTTGCCTTCCTCGTAGCGAAAGCGCACGCACCGCCGGTTGGTGGCAGACGGCGCCTTTTCCACCATCTGCATGGCAAACACATACGGCTCCGGCAGCGCCCGGTCGCAGGCCTCCATCATCTTTTGGTAGGGCTTGTTGGTCTTGTGGGTGGCGTTGTACATCATCTTCTCTTTCATGCTCTTGCCGGGCTTTACATTGCCGATGGTGATCACGCCATACAGGCGCAGATCCCGGGGCAAATCCAGCATTTGGTAGAGCTTGTTCTCATTATATGTACCCGTTACCCAGCAGGTGCCCAGCCCGTGGTACACACACTGCAAAACAATACTTTCGCCAAAGTAGCCGCTTTGAATTCTGGCCCACTCCGTGTCCGGCCCGCACACAGCCACCAGCGCAAATTTGCCGGTAAACAGGGTAAAGGGGGCCGTACCATCCGCCAACAGACGAAAGGAAAGCCCGCTTTGGCGATTGACGGCGTCCACCATCTCCTGCAAGATTTCCAGCACCCGGGGATCCGGCGGCGTGTGGCTGTAAGTACGGCGGGAACAGCGGGCGCCGATGGCCTCAATATATTCTGCATTGGTCAAATGTACCACTTCCTCTCTACGGCAGGCACTGCCTACTGCACGCCCCCGCCCGGCGCAAAACCGGGCAGGGGAACACAGCCTCAGTATAGCACAATCCCGGGAGAATTACAAGTCAAAGGTCACGCCGTAAGCCTGAACCCAGCCGTAGATCTGGACCACATACGCCACCACCTGTGCACCGCGCATCAACTGGCCGTACCAAGGCTCCCGCAGGGCGTCCGGGTTTTGGCACAGAGCGGCCACCGCGTCCCGGTTCAGCAGCTCATACAGCGGGCAGGCGGTGTCCGTCAGCACCGGCTCTGCCAGCGCCTTGACCCGGGCAAAATACGCCGGATTGAAGGTCTTGGGGTATGGGCTTTTTTTGCGCCAGGCGATCTGATAGGGCAGCTCCCCCTCAAAGGCCTTGCGCAGCACGCCCTTCTCTCGCCCCTCCGGCGACTTCAGCGCCCAAGGCATATTGTAGGCGTACTCCACCAGCCGCCAGTCGCAAAACGGCACACGCACCTCCAAGGCGCTGTGCATACTCATGGCGTCCTTGCGCATCAACAGTGTTTGCATAAACCAATCGGTGTTCAGCCGGAACATCTGGCGCATACGCTTTTCCAGCGGGCTGTCTGTGTCCAGCACCTCCGTGTCCGCCACCGTGCGGCGGTAGGCGGCCTGCACATAGTCCGCCCCCTCCGGTAACAGCCCCGGGCGCAGCAGACCTTGGCGCACGTCTACGCTGCGGGACCAGGGAAAAGTGTCCGCAAACAAGATCTCCTGCCGATGATACCATGGATAGCCGCCAAAAATCTCGTCGGCGCATTCACCGGACAGGCACACCTTAAAGTCCCGGTGCACCTGCCTGCAAAACAGCAACAAGCTGGAGTCCACATCCGTAAAACCAGGCACGCCACGGGCCAGGGTGGCCTCCACCAGCGCCTCTGCCACATCCACATTATTCAGCACCACATTGCGGTGATCGGAGCCGATGGCCTCGGCCATTAGGCCGATATAGTCGCTGTCTGCATTGGGCTGGAACAGACTCTTTTGGAAGTAGCGGTCATTATCCTCATAATCCACCGAGTAGGTGCACAGCCGCTCCCCCTGCGCCGCCATCTTCCGGGCGGCGATCTCGGAAATAATGGACGAGTCCAGCCCGCCGCTAAGAAAAGTACATACCGGCACATCGCTGACCAGCTGGCGCTCCACCGCGTCCGTCACCAGCTGATGGGTGCGCTCTATGGTGTCCGCCGGGCTGTCCGTATGGGGCGCGGCGTGCAGCTTCCAGTACCGATGCACCTGCAAAGTGCCGTGGTCATAGGTCAGGTAGCAGGCCGGAGGCAGCTCCGCCAGATCCCGAAACACCGCGTGCCCCGGGGAGCGGGCAGGTCCCAGCATAAAGATCTCTGCCAACCCGCTGCGATCCACCACCGGCTCCACCTCCGGGAGCAGCAGCAAGGTAGGGATCCGGCTGGCAAAGGCAAACAGTCGCCCTTTTTTGCAGTAAAACAGGGGCTTTACCCCGATCCTGTCCCTGGCAGCAAACAGGGTGCCCCGGCGGGTGTCATACACCGCAAAGGCAAAAATACCGTTGAGCTTTTCCAAGCACCCGGCTTTCCACTTATGATAGGCCTTAAGCACCACTTCCGTATCACAGGCGGTCTCAAAACTGTATCCGGCGCTTTCCAGCAGATGGCGCACCTCCGCCGTGTTGTAAATTTCGCCATTATAGGCAATCACTAAATCGCCAAAGCGCATGGGCTGCCGCCCACCTGCCGGGTCAATAATCGCCAGCCGCCGGTGCAGTAGCGCCGCCCCCGGCTCTAAGTATCGCCCGCTGTCGTCCGGGCCACGGCTTCGCAGGCTGTCGCTCATTTGGCACAGCAGCTGCTCTTGCTCCCGCAGATCCACATCCTCACGCAGAATTCCTGCAATTCCGCACATAACATCACCTCACTTTTAGTCTATGCAGGCGCACGCCCTCTGCCAGTAACGGAATTTTTGGAAATTTGCAATTTGGGCTTGACTATCATTTTTTGTTGTGTTATAGTATTAAGGCGTTAAGAAATGCTGGTGTAGCTCAGTTGGTAGAGCAGCTGATTTGTAATCAGCAGGTCAGGGGTTCGAGTCCGTTCACCAGCTCCACGGCGGAGTTGGCAACGCCGTTCTCCGCATTTATATGGGTAGGTTCCCGAGTGGCCAAAGGGAGCAGACTGTAAATCTGCCGTCTACGACTTCGATGGTTCGAATCCATCCCTGCCCACCAAAGAAACGACAATTTTCTTCCGAAGATTGTCGTTTCTTTTTATTTTTGCACAAAAAGTAACCGGCAGGAAAGTTCCCTGCCGGTTTTTTTATGCCTGTTAAATCTGGTACCACTTGATTTCGTTAGGCTCCAGGTGCAGGTCAAACCCGCTGCCGTCGCCCACATACACGGTGGTGTCCTGGGGCTCATAGGTGTTGTTGACCACGCAGTATTTGCCGTTCTTTACATAAGCGTGGACCTCCACATTGTAGTTGGTGGAGAACCACTTGTGCAGCTCCGCCTCCGCAGAAGCCGCCCACAGCACTGCACGGTACAGCACGCGGCTGTTCTTAAAGCTGTACGGCAAACCGCTGATATACACGCCGCGGCCTTTGCCGAATTCTTTGACCGCCATCTGCACCTCACAGCCGTTGCGCACCGCAAAGGGCAGCTCCGTTTCGTTCTGGAGCAGCACCCGAGCGCCCTCCAGAGCCACAATGTTCTTCTTGCCCTCGCCGAAGTCCACATCGCCGTTCGTATCCGCCAAGATAAAGTGATCCGGGTGGGCGGTGGTGTTGTAGCGGTCCGTGTTCAGGGCAAAGCCGTTTTCCTCTTCCACGCCCAGAATATCGTCCAGCTGGAAGAATTTGCCCTGCCACTGGTGGGCTGCCGGCTCGCCCACGCCGATAAAGCCGCCGCCGTTATAGACAAAGGCCTTTACCCGGGTGACGATCTCCTCATCACACCAGTAGGCGCCGCCGGTCTGGGCGGTATCTGCGTCGCCCACATTCAGGATCACGTCAAACTGATCCAGGAAGTGAGGATCGCTCTTAATATCCTCAAAGCTGATAAACGCCACATCAAAGGGTGCGCCGCTAAGGGCCTCAATGACGCCGAAATAAGAATAATTCTGCCGATAATACAGACCGTGGTGCACCATATGATTGCCCCAGGCGCGCATTTTGCCCCAGCAGTTGAGCACGGCCACCTTCTTTACGCAATAGGGGGTCACGCCCTGAATATTGTCATACAGGGTGCGGAACTCGTCGCACACGGACTCAATGTAATCCACAAAGTCCGGGAACTGGAGCGCCAGCTTTAAGTAACCACCGTAGCCGATCCGCTGAATGGGACTGCGCAGAATGGCACGGCGAGCGGTGACCCAGTTGGTCTTGGCCTCCATAATGGGATCGCCCCCTGCGTGGAACACATCCGGGAAGAAATAGGGCAGGAATCGACCCTCCGTGTACTTTACATTCTTAATATCGCTAAACAGCCGCAAGGTGGCGCCGTTGCCTACGCTGCCCACCACAGCGTCCAGCCCGATGGTGGCGAATTCCTCCATAAACGGCTCCATGCCGATCCAGTGGTCGCCCATAAACATCATAGCCTCTTTGCCGTAGCTGTGCACAATGTCTACCATCTCTTTGGCCAGCTTAGCCACCTCCCGGCGCTGGAACGCCTGGAAGTCCTTAAATTCCTTCGTGGGGATCCGGTAGCTGTTGTTCATATAACCCTGGTCAATAATGAACTCCGGGCGGAACTTGTAGCCCACCTCCTGCTCAAACTGCTTTAAGATATAGGGGCTGACAGAGGCAGAATAGCCGAACCAATCCACCCACTTCTCCCGCGCCATCTCGTCAAATACCAAGGTAAACTGGTGGAAGAAGGTGGTAAAGCGGATCACATCCACATACGGGTGCTCGTCCAAAAACCGGCGCAGCCGCTCCATAGAGTGGGCGTGGGTCTTGGGCTGGCGCACATCAAAGGTGATCTGCGGCTCCGCATCTTTCCAGTCGTTGACCACCGCGTTATACATATTCACCGGATCCCACATAATGTAGGTCAAAAAGCTGACAGTGTATTGGTGGAAGGGCACGGTGCGGATCACCACATTGCCGCTCTCCCCATCATAACGCCAGTCCTCTACCGGCACCGGCGCACCGGTGGTGCGGTCCATCACTTCCCACCAACGCTGAATATCATCATAAGTATTCACCTTCAGCATTGCCGGGTACAGGTGGTCCATCAGGTGGATCTCCAGCGTGTCCTTCACCGCCGTATGGAACGGGGTCATAATGTACATCTGCTGCACCTCGTCCGGGTTCGCCTTGGCCCAGGCGTTGTCCTTGCGGGTGGTGCAGTAGGTGGCGTAGATCTTGGCGCCGGTGTCTTTCAGCTCCTGGGGGAACTCTGTGCCGTCGCAGTCACGCAGGGCGTCTGCGCCCCAGCGCTCCATAATTTCTTTGGTCTGGGGCACCACATCCAGGTCGGTGGGGATGGTGACTCTGCCCTTTCTGTTTGCCATAGTTTGTTACCTCAATCTTCCTTGCTGTCCGCCGGAACGACGGTGTTGTTCACCAGTTTCATCTTGCCGTGGTTGCGCTTGCGCCTCAAGGGCACACCCGGCTCCATATAAAATGTGTTGTCCTCTACCAAACCGTCCGGGTTGCCGGAAGGCGACAGCACGCCCCCCAGATCCCGGTAGCTTACATTGTGTCGATAGGTGCTGTGCACCGCCTCGCCCAGGCAAAACATCATGGCTCCGCCCTCGTTGTAGGCGGAATAATTGTATTCATACACGGTGCCGTCTCCGGAGTCCGCGTCATAGGCCATACCGTCCTGGTTCAGTTTGGTATCTGCCACATCGTTGTACCGCAGCAGGGCGTCCTTGCACTTCCAGGGCCAAATGGCCGCCGCCACCTTGCCCTGGCGCTTGCCCGGGTATTTGTAATAGCGGTCGTTCATCTCAAAGGCACAGCTGTCCGCCGTGTTGTGCTCCACCAGCGGGCGCAGGGCGTACATGGGGGTAATTGCGTCGCCCCCGGCAGCCACCACATAATTGCCCCGCAAGGTAATATTTTCGTGGCCGTATTTTAAGAAAGCGTCTTCTGCCAACTCCTTGGCAGCAAAGTCCCGGTGCCGATAGCTGTAACCCACTGCAATACCCCAGCGGCTCACCTGCTGGACCATACAGTTCTCCACCGTTACACCGTCATACCGAGCCACGCCGGTCTTGGTCTCATCGGCCGGAGTCAGGGCGGTCATATAAATGCCGCCGTTATTCATGTGCTTGTTGTACACATTGCCCTTCACATCATGGACAAACAGTCCGGTGAGCGTAATGCTGTGCAGGGTGCCCCGATCCCGGGCTACCACCGCCACGCCGGTGCGGTCCATCTTGTCTGCAGCGCAGTAGCTTTCCAGGTCGGTAAAGGGCGCATCGTTGGTGATCTCCAGATCCCGCAGCACAATATTCTCCACATCATAGAGCAGTACGGCGGAGGACACTTCTCCCCGATATACATGGCCGTCAAAATCCAGCGGCGTGCCGTAATCCTGGTACCATACACCGGTACCGTTTGCCGCAATACAAGGCAGGGCATCGCCCGTACCGTAAGCGCCGATCTCTATGGGCGCGCCGGCAATATCGCCGCAGTTTTTCAGGTGCATGGCCTCGCCGGCAAACACGCTGCCCCGCTCTAAAAGCACCTTGTCTCCCGGCTGCAAAGAAAGGGCGCTGACCTGCGCCGGGTGCAAGAACGGCGTCTGCGGGGTAAGGCCGTCAAAATCGGCACTGCCGTGAAGAGAACTAACGTAATAAGTCTTGGACGGCACGGTCATACTCCTCCTCTCGCATTTTCTTACGAACCACCTGCTTCACTTCACGGAAACGGAATTTGTCCCCCATATAGCGCGTAAACAGGTCCTTGTTGGCCTTGTAATAGGCCTTTTCTTCCCGGGCGGTAATCGGCGCATAATTGTAGCGCACCTGCTTGCGCTCCCCGGCGAATGCCAGCCGAAAGCGGGTGCATTCATATTGCAGATACGCCGGCAGCGGATAGGCGGTCAAGCCGTACACCACTTCCCCGGCAGCCAGCTTTTCCCCACGGCGGGCATTCTCCCGACGGCAGCGTTCTTCTGCCGCCTCCAGACTGTCGTCGTCAATCAGTCCCAGTTGTTTTGCAAAAGTCAGGTTGGCGCAAATGCGCCGCAGCTCCTGCGGATCCTTTGCATACTTGTTCATCTTTTTACCCCATTGAATTGGCCGGCGCAAGCGCCCCGGCGCGATTTTTGTGATCCCCTATATCATACCGATTTTGGCTCTATATTGCAAGGGGATTTTCAGATTATCCCCCCAATTTCCGCCTTGGTCTTGCCCGGGGGGTGAAATTTTGCTATACTGGGGAGAGAAACAAAATGAGGTGGGCGTATGAAACAGGGCAAATTCATTGTATTTGAGGGACTGGACGGCAGCGGCAAGACCACCCAATTGGAGCGGCTGGGTGCTCGACTGACGGAAAAGCTGGGCACAAACGCCGTTTACTGTACCCGGGAGCCGGGGGACAGCGCCCCGGGGATACTGTGTCAACAGTTCAGCCAAAAAAAGCTGGCCTTGGCGCCGGAGACGGTAGCGCTGCTGTATGCCGCCGACCGGGTGGAGCACATTGCAAAGGACCTGCTGCCTCGACTGGAAGCCGGCCAAACGGTGCTGTGCGATCGGTACTATTTTTCCAACTTCGCCTACCAGACCCTCACCTCTGATTTAGAGGATCTGCTGCGATACAACGCCTTTGCCCGGCGCACCCTGCGCCCGGACGCCGTAGTGTTTGTCGATGTGGACCCGGAGGAATGTGCCCGCCGGAGAGCGCACCGGGGCGGCGCCGCGGAATTCTATGAAAAAACAGAACTGGCTCGCCAAATTCGCACCGGGTATCAGCAGGTGTTTGACCGATTAAAAACGGAAGAGCATATTCTCATCGTGGACGGCAGCGGCCGGCCGGATCAGGTAGAGGCCCGCATTTGGTCCGCCTTGCAGGGATATTTTGAATCCGGCGTTGACGAAGAGATAGCACAGCCATAAATACAGGGCAGGCGCAAGCCCCCGCCCTACGAAAACCCACACAAAAAAGAGCACCCACATGGGTGCTCTTTCCTTTTTGCATTTATTTATTCTTTCCCCACCGGGCAATTACATCTTGCAGTTTATCGTACTGCTTGGTGGTGATATTGTCCGGTTTCGCCACCAAAATGCGCTTCATGGTATCGCGCCGATCTACGGTCCAAACAGAGAGTTTGTACCCGTTCTTATGCAGGAAGTTGCTCAACCGACCGCCCACGTGCTTATAATTGCAATTCAGCCCGATGGCGCCGCTCTCTTCCAGTATTTTCAGCAGGCGCTGCTGGTAATCCGCAGAAAAAATCTGGAACCGGGAGGGAATATAATTGAGATAATAGGGCAGGTCACGGCAGGTGGAGGCTTTTACAGCGTTCATATTCCACACCTCCAGCCCGGTGAGGATCACCCGATCGTACAGGTTGTACTCCACCAACAGATCATGGAGCGCACCCAGCACTTTGGTCTCCTTAATATCCAAATTCAAGCGAATGGCAGTCGGCTCCAGCAGAGCAAAGGCGTCTGCCAGGGGCACGCCGTCGCTGTTTTTGACCACCAAGTCGTGGGCCATCACCAAAATACCGTTCGGCCGCTGGCGCACATCAATCTCCATCGCCTCTACCTGATTGTCAATCGCCGCCTGCACCGCCTCCAGGCTGTTTTGGTTTGTATGAAATGCGCCGGTATGGGCCGTAATGGTAAATCCATCCACAAAAGTCAACTTCCTTTCGTCATACGAGCGAGTGATGGCATAATTGGCCACCCCGATCACCATAGCCACAGACACCAGGAAGCTGAACACCTGGTACGAAAAATGCTTGGCCCAGGTGGGGGTCATATTCCGTTTTAAGAACCTCTTAAACCGCACCCAGCGGCTTTGCGGCTGTGCCATAGACTCACCTCAAAAGCGGACAAATGCCGAGAAACGGCTGGATCTCGGCATTTGAAACATCATTTTCCTAAAATCAATCCTGGCGGCTGCCGGAGTAGTTGGGCGCCTCCTTGGTGATATACACATCGTGGGGGTGGCTCTCCACCAAACCTGCACCGGTGATCTTAATAAACTTGGCGTTGGTGCGCAGCTCCGCAATGCTGTGGCAGCCCACATAGCCCATACCGGAGCGCAAACCGCCCATCATCTGGAACACGGTATCGCCTACTGGGCCCTTGTAAGGCACACGACCCTCTACGCCCTCCGGCACGAACTTCTTGGTGCCGTTTTGGAAGTAACGGTCGGCAGAACCCTTGTTCATGGCGCCCAAAGAGCCCATACCGCGGTACACCTTAAACTGACGACCCTGGTAAATCTCCGTCTCACCGGGAGACTCCTCACAGCCGGCCACCAAAGAGCCGACCATCACCACGGAACCGCCGGCCGCAATGGCCTTTACGATTTCGCCGCTGTACTTAATACCACCGTCTGCAATGATCGGGATACCGTACTTGTCGGCCATCTCTGCCGCGTCATAAATCGCTGTGATCTGGGGCACACCGATACCGGCAACCACACGGGTGGTGCAGATAGAGCCGGGGCCGATACCCACCTTTACCGCATCTGCACCGGCCTTGATCAAAGCCTCGGTGCCTTCTGCGGTGGCCACATTACCGGCAATCAGAGAGATCTGCGGGAACGCATTTTTCACCTGCTCTACCGCCTTCAAAATATTGGCGGAGTGACCGTGGGCAGAGTCCAGGATCAGGGCGTCTACCTGGGCGTTGACCAGCGCGCCGGCACGATCCATAATATCCTTGGTTACGCCGATAGCGGCAGCGCACAGCAGGCGACCCTTCTCGTCGCGGGCGGTATTGGGGTACTTAACGCTCTTTTCAATATCCTTAATGGTCACCAAGCCGGTAAGCTTGCCGTTCTTGTCTACCAGAGGCAGCTTCTCCACCTTGGAGCGCATCAGAATTTTCTTGGCCTCCTCCAGGGTGGTACCGGCCATCGCGGTGACCAGCTTATCCTTGGGGGTCATCACAGCGGAAATGGGCACGGAGAAGTCCGTCATAAACCGCATATCCCGGTTGGTAAGGATACCCACCAGGGTGCCGTCCGCCTCGCAGATGGGCACACCGCTGATCTTATATTTACGCATCAAATTCTCTGCATCCTGCGCCAAGTGCCGGGGAGAGAGGAAAAACGGATTGGTAATGACGCCGTTCTCCGAGCGCTTTACCTTATCGACCTCGGTGGCCTGATCCTCAATGGTCATATTCTTGTGGATCACGCCGATACCGCCCTCACGGGCAATGGCGATGGCCATATTGGACTCGGTGACCGTGTCCATGGCAGAGGTCATCAAGGGGATATTCAGGGTAATATCCTTGGTCAACTTGGTGGACAAATCCACTTCGTTGGGCAACACATCGGACTCTGCCGGGATCAGCAGAACATCGTCAAAGGTCAGCCCTTCTTTTACAAACTTTGCGCCGTATTCGCTCATTACATTACCTCCGTTATCAATAAATTCCTATTCCGTGAAGAATATTTTTACTATAATAGCACTTTTTGCGCCGCCCTGCAAGTAGAAAATCCGGTGCAAAAGGTGATATTTATTTGGTAGAAATGCTCTTTTTACCGGACCAGGCACCCCGATAGGTCACCGTTTTGCCGTCTGCGTTCTTGCGGGTCTTAACCGCCCGCACCTGCACATAATATTTTTTATGACGGGAGAGCTTGCTGAATTTCTTCTGCACCGTCTTGCCGGAGCTGATCTTCACCGTCTTGGCCTTTTTCATATCCGATCGGGCGGAATAGCGCACCTCATAACCGGAAGCGGTCACCTTCTTCCACTTCACCGTGACCGTACCCTTGCCGGCTGTCAGCTTAGGCGCCGCCGGAGTAAGTGGGGTGGTGCAGGTCACATAATTGCTGCCGTATGCACCGGCAATGCCGCCCTTGTAAGCCGTCACCCGGAAAGTGTAAGTGGCAGCCGGGGACAAACCGCTGACCTTGGCGCTGTTGCCGCTGACGGTCTTAACGGTGACCCACTTGCCGTCCTTCTTTTGCTGCAAGCGATAGGTGCTCGCCCCCACAGCCTTTTGCCAGCTGAAGGTCAGCGCCTTGGGCTCCCGCTTGGTGATCTTGATCTGCTGTACCTTAGCCGGTCGAATGGTGTAGGTGCGCTGGGTGCTGTCGCCGCCGGTGCCCCGCAGGGTCACGGTGTAGGTGCCCGGATTGGTGGCGGTGCCGCCGCGGACGGTGTAGCCGCTAAAGGGCTGCCCGGCGTAGGTAGCCGTCAACTTTGGCCCCTGGGCCTTGCCGTTGTAAGTAAATTGGGTTTGGCTCAGGCGCACCACCACATTGCCCATATTAGGTAGCAGCGGCTCATAGCTGCGGGCAGCCACCCGGTCCACATAATTGCGGGTCAAGTCCGCGTCTGCATACACGCCGTCGTCCAGCCGGTGCTCGTGGTAGTCGCTGTCCATAGCCTGCAAATCCGTGTAATTCTTTAAGAAGAAGTTGTAGACGATATTGCCTTCATGGTAGGTATCATCCCAAGTGCAGTCCACATAATAGTATTTGCCGCCCACCTGTACCAAGTTCCAGGCGTGGCAGCCCTCCTGGGGATCCGAGTACACAAAGCGCACCGACAATCCCAGCTCCCGACACAGCCGGTAGTACGCCAGCGCATACCCCTGACACACGCAACGACCCATATTCAGGCACCCATAGGCAGAAAAATCATAGTCGTCGTAGCGGCTGTCCATCTCCATATCATAGACCGTAGCACGGCACACATCGTCGTGCACCTTCTTCGCCAGGTCATAATCGCTCATTTTGTTTCGGTCCACCCGGCGCACATAATTCTGCACATACCGATCCACCCACTGCTCCTCGGCGGCGGTGGTGTAATAACCCAAGCCGTAATAGATCACCCGGTAGTAATAGACCCCGTTCTTGCTGCCGTCCGCATACAGCACGCCGCTAACGCTGCCCAGCTGCCAGCGCAGATAGTCCCCATCCCGAGCAGAAACGGAGTTCCGCTGGGCGGTGGCATCGTTAAGCAGGCCCAAAAACAGCTCCTCACGCGCTTGTGCGGCGCTGTTACTCCTGCCGGTCAGCCCCCGCCGATCGGTGGCCAGGCGCAGCACCACCTGGTCACTGCGCTTTACCATCTGGTCCCGCAATTGGCGGCTCAGATCGGTTTGGCTGCCGTAGTAGGTGTTGCCGTTGACCTTGTAATTCTTCTCTAATTTATCCCGGAATTGCAGCTCCATCTTGGCGCTGCTGCCAAGGCGAAAACCGTAAGTGCTGTGAAACGCCGCCTTTTCAGGTTGGGCGGCAAAGCACTCTGCCGGCAGCGCGCCCAGCGTGCCCGCCAGCAGAGCCAACGCCAGCAAAAAGCTGGTGAGGGCAGAAAATCGCTTGTTCAACTTCTTTTTCTTTTCCATTTCTTTCTCCTTTTATCGGGCGCAGCGGGCGATCTGCTGGGCGGTCTGCTCCACCGTGTTGTTGTCGCACTTAATAACCGCGTCCGCATACCGGCGGTACAGGGGCAGCCTCTCCTTGTACATATCCTGCAAGGTGTAGCCCCCTTGCAGTACCACACCCCGACTGTCCAAATTCTGAATACGGCGGCACATGGTCTCATACTCCAGATGCAGATAAATCACCTTGCCCATTCGGCGCAGGTGCTCCATGGCCGCCGGAGAATACACCACGGAGCCGCCGGTGGCGATCACCGTACCGGCAATATCCAGGGACAAAACGGCCTCCTCCTCTGCCCGGGCAAAGTAATCCAGCCCTTTTTCGTCAATGATCTGTTGCAGGCGCCGTCCCTCCCGATTTTGGATCAGCAGGTCCGTGTCAAAAAAATTCTTCAGCAGCAGCTTGGCTGCCACCACCCCGCAGGTGGATTTGCCGCTGCCGGGCATACCGATCAATATGATATTGCCGCTGTTTGCTTGCATTTTTCTTCCTCAATTCTTCACTTTTTGGCGGTCACACCCACCCGGCGGCAAGTACCGTCTGCCAGGGGGCACCTCTCGCACTTAGGGCTGCGGGCCGGGCAAATATCCCGCCCAAACAGCACAATGCGGTGGCAAAAATCCGACCCCATATCCGGGGGAATGATCTTTTTTAAGGCAAATTCGATCTGCTTGGGATCTTTCGTTGCCACCAGCCCCAGCCGATTGGCAATGCGGATCATGTGGGTGTCTACCACCACGCTCTCCTTGCCGTACACATCACCCACGATCAGGTTGGCGGTTTTGCGTCCCACCCCGGGCAGGGTCAGCAGATCCTCAATGGTGTCCGGCACCCGACCATCGTAGTCGTCTCGTACTTTGCGTGCCATTTCTATAATATTCTCCGCCTTGGTCTTGTAAAACCCGCAGGAGTAAATCAGTTGCTCTATATCCGCCACATCGGCGTTGCAGTAGTCCTCTAATGTGGGGTACTTTGCAAACAGCGCCGGAGTCACCTGGTTCACCCGGGCGTCCGTACACTGGGCAGACAGACGCACCGCCACCAGCAGTTCAAAGGCGTTGCCGGAGAACAGAGAGCATCTGGCGTCCGGGTACAGCTGCTCTAAGGCAGCCGCCACCCGCAAAAATCGTTCTTTCTTGGTCATATTTACAGTTTCCTCTTCTTCACCCGCTCCCAGTAAGCATGGGCGGCCTGCTCGGTCTTGTTGTCGCCAAAATGATAATACTGCGTGCCCTTAAGCACATCCGGCAGGTACTGCTGCTCCACCCAGTGATTTTCATATTCATGGGGGTATTTGTAAAACTGCCCTTTCACCTTGGCGTCTGCACCGTCGTAGTGCTTGTTTTGCAGTCGGCGGGGAATGGGCGAGTAATTGCCCCGCTGCACATCCGCCATAGCCGCGTTAATGGCGTCATGGGCGGTATTGCTCTTGGGACTGGTAGCCACCAGCACCACCGCGTCCGCCAGGGGCAGCCGTGCCTCCGGCAGACCCAGCATTTGGGCCGCGTCCACCGCCGCTTTAACAATGGGAATGATCTGGGGATACGCCAGCCCCACATCCTCACAGGCACAGACCATCAGCCGCCGACAGGCGGAGGGCAGGTCCCCCGCCTCCAGCAGCCGCGCCAAATAATGGAGCGCAGCGTCCGGGTCCGAGCCCCGCATAGATTTTTGGTAGGCAGAAATAATATCGTAATGCTCGTCGCCCAACCGATCATAGCGGGCGCCGCTTTTTTGGGTCAGCTGATCCACCAGTTCTGGGGTGATCCGCTTTTTACCGTCTGTCTCCTGGGCAGCAAAGTAGCAGTTTTCCACCGCGCCCAGGGACTTGCGCACATCACCGCCGCCCCGCTCTGCCAGGGTGCGCGCCACGCCGTCCGCCAACTCTGCCGGGGTGCCGTTCTCCTCCTCCAGCAAACGGAAGCCCCGCTCCACCGCGGGCACAACATCTGCCGGGGTGACGGATTTGAACTCAAACACCGTGCACCGGCTGAGCACTGCCGGATAAATATAAAAATACGGGTTCTCCGTGGTGCTGGCGATCAGGGTAATCTTGCCGTTTTCTATGTATTCCAGCAGGGACTGCTGCTGGCGTTTGTTAAAATACTGGATCTCGTCCAAATACAACAATATGCCGTTGGGCGCGGACAGGGTGTCCAGTTCTGCCACCAGTGCCCGAATATCCGCCGTAGAGGCGTTGGTGCCGTTAAGCCGCCGCAAGGCGCGATCCGTGCGCTTGGCAATAATGGACGCCACCGTGGTCTTGCCCACCCCCGGCGGGCCGTAAAAAATCAAATTTGGAATATCGCCGCTCTCGATCAGCTGCCGCAGAGCCTTGCCGGGGCCCAGCAAGTGCTGCTGGCCCACCACCTGCTCCAGCCTTTCCGGGCGGATACGGTCTGCCAGGGGATTGGTCATACCGGTTTCTCCTTCTCTTGCTTAGAATACACACAGCCGCAGAAGTTTTGGCGATACAGGCCGTACTCCCGGGACAGCGCAATGGAGCGCTTGTACCGCTCCTGCTTCTTAAAATCCGAGGGCAACCAGGCCACCCCGTACTGCTCCCCTACGCTCTGCCCAATGGCATTGATCTTTTGGGCGTCCTTTAAGGGGCTGATACTTAGGGTGGTGCAAAAATAGTCAAAGCCCATTTCCTTGGCCAGCACCGCCGTCTTTTCCAGTCGTTGACGATAGCAGCGCATACAGCGGGCACCCCCCTCCGGGCAGTCCTCATACCCCTTGGCAACAGCCGCAAAGGCCGCCGGTTCGTAGTCCCCGGCGATCAGCTGCACCGGGTGCACTGCCGGCTGGTGCGCGATCAGCCGCCGCTGCTCCGCCAAGCGCTTTTGGAACTCTCCCTCCGGGGCAATATTCGGATTATAATAAAAGACCGTGATCTGAAAATACTGCGACAGCCACTCCAGCGTGGCGCTGGAACAGGGGGCGCAGCAGCTGTGCAGCAGCAGGGTGGGTACTCGCCCTGCCGCCGTTTGCTGCCGGATCACGGCCATACACATACGATCGTAATTGATTTTGTTCATGTTATTTGCTCAAATAGTAAGTGGGGTTCACCCGGGTGCCATTCAGCCGAATTTCAAAATGGCTGTGGGGCCCGGTGGAATTGCCGGTAGAACCGCTCTTGGCGATCTGCTGACCCTTCTTCACCGTTTGGCCGGTGCCCACTAAAATGGACGAATTGTGGGCGTACAGGGTCACCACGCTGCGGCCGTGGCTGTCTGTGCCGTGATAGATCATCACATAGTAGCCGTAGCTGTAATCCAGCCGCTTGACGGTAATCACCACCCCGGACTGGGCAGCCACCACCTTGGAGCCTACGCTGCAAGGGAAGTCCAGTCCACCGTGGTACTTGCCGCTGGAGTAATTGGGGAACCCGGCGCTGACAGTATAGTGCCCGGGCACCGGATAAGTCATATTCAGCGCCGCGTCCGAGTGGCTGTAAACCCCTTGGGCCTTGCCCCCGGCGGTGTTGTTCTTAGAGGTGGTGTGCTCCTTGTCCTTATTGGACAGGGTGGTCACCTCGTCTGCATTCTTCAAACCGCTGATCAGGGCGTTGATCTCGCTTTCCACCTGCTGCTGCAGCTTTTCGTCCTCGTTACGGTACTCGGTGTACATTTTGTTCTGCGCTGTCAGCTGAGCCAAGAGCGCGTCGCTCTCTGCCCGGTCCTGGGCCAGGGTCACCTTGCTGGCGGCAATGCCCTCCTGGTCCCGCTCAATGGCGGCCTGCTTGGCTTTTAAGGTTTTGTTTTTTTCGTCCAGGTCTTTTTTGACCTTTTGGTACTGCGCTTTTTGCTGGTTCAGGCCGTTTTGCTTGGAACAGATCTCCTCCATCTTGCCATTGACCTCTTGCAGCAGCTCCGTGTCGCTCTTGGACACAGCCTTGATCATCTCGTACCGGGTAAGGAAGCCGGAAATATCCTTGCACCCCAGCAGCGCGGTGATAATGCTGTACTCACCGCTTATGTACATCACCCGCAGCCGGTAGCAATAGGCCTGATAGGTGGCCTCAAACCGGTCGTTGAGCTTGTTCAGTTCCTTTTGGCTGGCGTCCACTTCCTTTTGCAGGGCGTCCAGCTGCTTTTTGTTGGCAGCAATCTGGGGCTTTAGCGTGTCAATGGCCTTTTGGCTCTCGTCCACCTGGGCTTGCAGCACCGTCAGTCGGTCATTCATGGCGCCGATTTTTTGATCTAAAGTGTCCACATAATCCTGGGTCACCTTGGAGCTTTTGCCCAGCTCCGCCAGCTTCTTTTCGCTCTCTTCTATGCTTTTTTGCAGCTCTTTTTGCTGCTGCTCCAGGCTCTTTTTGGCCTGATCCTTTTTGGCGTTCTCCGCCGCCTTGTCCGTGGTGGTCTCCGCCGCCGTGGTACTCTCCGCGGTCTCCGTACCCCAGGCGCTGCCCCCGGGCAGGGCGCACAACAGGGCGCACGCCAGCACCAACGCCAGGAGCTTTTGACTATATTTTTTCATATTCTGTTCCATCTCCTTGACGCATTAGGGCAAATAAATTTCCGGGTCCACGCAGTCGTTATACGACGCGGTGGGGGTGCGCACTTCAAAGTGGCAGTGCGGGCCGGTGGAGTTACCGGTGGAGCCGCTGTAAGCAATCAGCTGGCCACGGTGCACATGTGTGCCGGCAGATACCACCCGCCGACTGTTGTGGGCGTACAGGGTGTACACCGAATTGCCGACGCTGTCCGTCTTGTCGTGGGCGATCACAATGTAGCGCCCGTAGCTGCGGTAGCTGCCGTCGCTGTTCGTCAGATCGGCCGACACGATTACCGTGCCGCTCTCTGCCGCCACGACGCGGGAGCCGCTGGCGCATGCAAAATCGCAGCCGGAGTGCCCGGCGTAGCCATGGAACGCAGTGGTAATGCGGGTTTGGCTGGGCACCGGATAGGTTAGACGCAGCCGCTTGCTCTCCGTGGTGGTGTGCTTCTTTGTGGTGGAAGCCGTCGTGCCTGCGCTCTCGCCGTGCTTTGTGGTGGTATGCTTCTTTGTTGTGGTCGTGGTTGTGGTTGTGGTGGTTGTATATTTCTTTGCCGCTTCTTCAATTTGGCGGTCGATCTCATCCAGATCGTTTTGGGTCACATCCCGGTACTCGGTATAGGCCTTGGTCTTATCCGTCAACTGCTTGAGCAGCCGGTTGGCCTCTGTCTGCTGGTCGGTAAGCACCTGCCGCCGGGTGGTCAGATCTTTCTGATCCGCCTGCAAGGTGGTCACCGTCTGTTCCAGCTCCGTTTGGCTGGCGGCCAATGCCGTCTTTTTGGTTTGCAGGTCTTTTTGCCGGGTGGTCAGGTCCGTTTTGGCCTGTTCCAGCCGGGTGCCTTCTGTCTGTACGGACCGGAGCAGCGCTGTGTCCTGCTTGGCAACCCTTGCCACCATCTCGTAGCGGGTAAGCAGCTGGCCGATGTCCGTGCTGCCCAGCAGGAACGCCAGCACATTGGTCTCGCCGCTGATATACATGGCCCGCAGCCGCTGGCAGTAGCGCTGATAATTCTGCTGAAACTGGGCGTCCAGCACAGTGATCTGCTGCTTGGTGTCTGTAATCTGCTGCTGCAGCGCCGCCTGATCCTGCCGATTCTTCTTCTGCTGCTTTTGCAGCACGGTAATGCGGTTCTCCGCCGTATCCACCTTTTGCTCCGTCAGCTTTAACTGGCTGCGCAGGTAGCCGATCTTCTGATCCAGGGCGTCCAGGTACGCCTGGGTGTCCTTACTTTGCTTGCCCAGGGTCTCCAAGGTTTTTTCCGTTTGGCGCAGCTTCATTTCCAGGTAGGATTGCTGCTCCTCCGGCGTCATTTGGCTGTTGAGCCCGGTGTCCGCTGCCGGCACAGCCGCCGGAGCGGAGAACACGGCAGGTAAAAACAGACAGAAAGCCAGCAAAACAGCCAAAACTTGTTTTCCATGTCTTTGCCGCTTCACTGGCTTCACTTCCTTTGTGGTCTATTCTTGTTGTATGGTACGGCGGCAGCCCACGGTGGGGCGCCGTCACCGTTTCTATTTACAGATAATTCAGCGGGTTCACGCGGGAGCCGTTGACGCGCACTTCAAAGTGGCAGTGCGGGCCGGTGGAGTTGCCGGTGGAGCCGCTCTTGGCCACCACCTGACCGGCGCTGACCTTCTCGCCCACGCTCACCAAAATCTGGCTGTTATGGGCATACAGGGTGGACAGGCCGTCCCCGTGGTCAATGATCAAATACCGACCATAGCTGTAATTCAGGTACTTAACCAAAATCACCGTGCCGCTGGCGGCTGCATACACATTGGAGCCGGTGGATACCGGGAAGTCAATGCCCCCGTGGTAACGACCGCTGGAGTAGTTGGGATACCCGGCAGAAATGGAGCGACTGTCCGTAGGATAGCGCAACCGACCGTTGCCGGAGCCGTGAGAACCGCTAATGCTGCCGGAGCCGTGAGAACCGGCGGCGGCAATGGCGGCTCTGATATCATTTTGCACCTGCTGCAACTGCTTTTGATCCGTCTCAATGGCTTCCTGATACTCGGAGCTCTGCTTGGAGAGCTTGCGCATTTGGGCATTGCACTCTGCGGCCTCGCTGTCCAGATCCGCCTTGGTGGAAGAAATATCGTTAATATTCTTCTGGAGGGCAGCTTTGTCCGTCTCCAGGCTCTTTTTGTCCGCGTTCAGCTGGTTGCGTTTTTCCTCCAGCTTCTGCTTTTGCGCCTCGATCTCCTCCATCTTCTTCATCAGGCTGTCCAAGGTGGCGCTGTCCTGCTGAGAGACGGACTTGATCATCTCCGACCGGGTCAAAAGACTGGACAGGTCAGAGCAGGTGAGCAGCACTTCCAAAGTGGAGGCGCTGCCGCTGATATACATAGCCCGCAGCCGCTGACAATACTCGGCGTATGTAGCGTCAAATTCCTTTTGCTTTTGGTCAATTTGACGCTGGGTCTCCTCAATATCCGCAGCGGTTTTTTCAATCTTCGTCTGGGTGGCGTCAATCTCCGATTGCAGGGCGGACTTGTCGCTCTCCAAATTGGAGATCTTGTCCTGCAACAGGCTTATTTTTTCCTGCAGGGTATTGATATATTCCTGCGTATCTTTCTTTTGTTTGGACAAGCTGTTCAGCTTGCTTTGGGTGCTGTTGATTCGGGACTGAATTTTGCTTTTTTCGCTCTCCAGCTCCGAGCGGGACTTAGCCTCTGCCACAAAGGCGGAGCTTACCCCGGCGGTCAGCACCAACACAAGGCTGCAAAGCAGGCAAAACAGCCGCCGCAACCAAATTTTGGATTTAGACTGCACTAATCTCACTACCTTCCTTATTCAGGTACTTACGCATGGTGATCATGGAGCCGCCCACACCGCTAATAATACCGATAGCAACAAAGATGCCCAGCATTTGCAGCGCATAGGGGGCAAAGGGCAGCGCAGACAGGGACAGGCTTCTCAGCAGGTCGCCGAACTGGCGCACCGCCAGCTCGTACAGCCCCCATACCAGCCCCAGCGACACAGCGCCGGACACGATACCAAGGATCATACCCTCTACCACGAAGGGCAGGCGCACAAAGCTGTTGGTGGCGCCCACGCTCTTCATAATGCTGATCTCCAATCGGCGGGAATACACCGTCAACTTAATGGTGTTGGAGATAATGAACAGAGAGATGGCAAACAGCACGCCGATGATCACAATGGAGATCACCGTAATGCCCTGCCGAATGGACACCAGCTTTTGCGCCAGGTCCTTGTTCTCTCGAATGGTGTCTACATTTTGCAGCCCCTTTAGCCCTTTGACCGTTTGATCAAACTGGCCAAGATCGGCTACCGTCACCTTGTAGGCATTGGGCAGCGGAATATCCGAGCTGATCTGGGTAAAGAACTTGGCCTGGGCGTCCTCCATGGTTTCCAGCTGCTGTGCCCACGCCTTTTCCTTGGGCACATACTCCAGCTCCTTCACATTGCCCAGGGCCTTAATTTCCTGACCCATGGTGTCAATGGCGGCCTGGTTCGCGTCATCCTTAATATAGACCATGATCACGTTCTCCTCCTCAATGCGGGAGAGCAGGGAGTCCATATTCAAAAAAATCATAGATGCAGAGCCGATGAGCACCAAGCAGCTCATCAATACGCAAATGGACGCAATGGACATCATCCGATTGGTCCAGGTGTTGCGAAAGCCCTCTTTAATTAAATATCTTAAACTTGCGCCGGTCATTCTGCCGCACCTCCGTTCTCATCCTCCGGGGTGGCCGCTGCCTGCGCCGGGGTCTCGTCCGCCAGGGACTCTAAGTTGTCAAACACATCCTCGTCCGTCCGGGCGTCTGCCGTCTTGGACAGGTCAATGGATGTGCCCTCTTCGTAAAAGAACATATCTGTTTCTTTACGGGGTTCGCTGCTCTCAAACCGGGCGTGGGTGGGATCCGGGGTGTCAGAGACCACTTCGCCGTTCTTGATCACGATTACCCGCCGCTGGAAAGAGCGCACCAGATCGTGCTCATGGGTCACCATGATCACGGTGGTGCCGGCGTTGTTAATCTTGGTGAGCAGCTCCACGATCTCGTGGCTCATCTCCGGGTCCACGTTGCCGGTAGGCTCGTCCGCAATGATGACCTTGGGATTGTTCACCAACGCGCGAGCCAGGGACACACGCTGCTGCTCGCCGCCGGACAACTCATTGGGCATGGAGCGCGCCTTTTGGCTCAGCCCCACCAGTTGAAGGATATAGGGCACCCGCTTGCGAATGTCCTTCTCCTTAGCGCCGATCACCCGCATGGCAAAGGCCACATTGTCATACACCGTCATCTTGGGGATCAGGCGGAAGTCCTGGAACACAATACCCATGGTGCGGCGGTAATAGGGCACCTGCCGCTTCTTCAAAGTGGCGGAGGAATACTCGTTAAAGATCACCTCGCCCTCCGTGGGCTTTTCCTCGTGCATAATGAGCTTCAAAAAGGTGGACTTGCCGGCGCCGGAGGAGCCGACCACAAACACGAACTCGCCATCCTCAATCTTAATATTCACATGATTGAGGGCGTGGGTGTCCGTAGAGTCGTACACCTTAGATACATTTCTGAATTCAATCACAATTTTTACCTCTTTTAACTTGGTGCCGCAGGCTATGGGTAACACTACGGCACTATATAGTTAATTATAATATATAGCAAATCAAGGGATAAATCAACCCCTTACTTGTTATTATTTTGTAAAAGATGTGACAGAATTGTTAAAACTTGGGCGAAACACACCGGGCAAATTCGCTTGCTACGGTGCGATGTGGGCATCGCACCCTACAAGAATTTTGTAACCGGAGTGAAATGTGCCTTCGGCCAATCCCCCCTGCGGCTACGCCGCTCCGCCTAACGGGCGCCCGTCCCCTCTGTCGCTGCGCGACATCTCCCCGCACTGCGGGGAGTCACCCTTTGCAAGGGGGGCTTAGATTTTGTAACCGCATTGGCTCCCTTGAAAAGGGAGGTGGCAATGCCGCAGGCATTGACGGAGGGATTACACAGCGGGCGGCAGATTGCCGCCCCTACCGGTTATTTTATTGATTTATTGAATTGAATTTTGTACGGGCCGATGCCCACATCGGCCCGTTTTTATCCCCTCGATCGCACCGGCGTACCGGCGCCGACCTGCGGGATTAAGCGGGCGGATACTATCCGCCCCTACGGTCAACCGGTTACAATAACGCTCCCGTAGGGGCGGCAATCTGCCGCCCGCCATGCTACTAAATTGCACCGCAATTTTTCCGCTTTTGTCCAAACAAAAAAAGCGGCACCAAAAGGTGCCGCAAATGCCGTTAATATTTTATGGGACTGGAATCCAGATACTTATTGACCATCAGCGCCACTTTGAACACAATGGCGTCGTCAAACTCCCGCAGATCCAAACCGGTGAGCTTTTTGATTTTCTCCAGCCGGTACACCAATGTATTTCGGTGGACAAACAGCTTTCTGGAAGTCTCAGACACATTCAGGTTGTTCTCAAAGAACTTTTGAATGGTAAAGAGGGTTTCCTGATCCAGACTGTCAATGGAGCCCCGCTTGAACACCTCTTTCAGGAACATATCGCACAAGGTGGTGGGCAGCTGGTAAATCAGCCGGGCAATGCCCAAATTCTCGTAGCTGATAATGGACTTCTCCGTGTCAAACACCTTGCCCACTTCCAGTGCAACCTGGGCCTCCTTAAAGGAATGGGCCAGGTCCTTAATGCCGGTAACCCGGGTGCCAATACCCACAACGGCGTTGCAGTAGAACTCGGTGGAAAGGGTGTCGCAAATGGAGCGAGCCAGCTTTTCCAAATCCTTGCTGTCCACATTGGGGCGCACTTCCTTAACCAAGGCAATGTCCTTCTCGTTAATGTCAATAACCAGATCCTTGGTCTTGTCCGGGAAAAAGTTTTGAATCACATCATAGACGGACACATCCGTATCCTGCGTCACTCGAATGAGAAAGACCACTCGAGAAGCGTCATTATTGAAATGCAGCTCGCGGGATTTGATATAAATATCGCCGGGCAGGATATTGTCCAGGATCACGTTCTTTACAAAATTGGAACGATCGAATTTCTCGTCGTTATTCTGCTTGATTTGGTCCAGCGACACGGCGATAATGTCCGCATAATGCTTGCTCATATCGTCCGTACCGTCCACAAACACCGCATAATCCGGGTGCACGGAGTTGCCAAAGGCCTTATATGTGCAGTTATCCACACAGATTTGTGCCCCGCTGAACACGCCGGCAGAGATAATGCCCTTGCGTGCCTCGCCGATCTGGCCCAGCTCACTGCAAGCGATCACGGTACCGCTCTCGTCCACCACACCGATGGTACGGTCCAGCACCTCACGCATTTGGTTTATAATGCCTTGAAACAGTCTGTTGGGCATCAGGATCCAACCCCTTTGTCAATTCTTTATCAAATAAAAGGGATAAAATTGCACAAATTCAATCACCCTTTATTGGTCATATTATACAATGCCTTTAATCAAATTGCAACCTTTCGACAAAAATTTTTATTATTTTTTGTGCGACTTGCATAAACGGCCGACTTTTTCACACCAAAACCACAATATGTTGTTGCCGCGCAGTTCTTAACACCTATTGTACGGTGTCTTTTGCCAACAGCGCCACCTCCGCCGGGGTCAATGCACGACAGTCCCCCGGTGCCAGCGTTGGATCCAGTTCCAACGCGCCCATGGCGGTGCGGTGCAGAGCAGTAACGGTGCAGCCCACCCGGGCAAACATGCGCTTGACCTGATGATAAATACCCTGCCGCAGCACCACCTGCGCCCGGGGCGGATCGGCAGATAAAATCGTCAGCTGCGCCGGCTGCAGTACCTTGACGTCCATCTCCATCCCTCCGGCAAAGGCCGCGGCAGCCGTAGGGGGCACCGGTTTGTCCAGGGTGGCGATATAGGTCTTTGGAATATGGCTGCGGGGGCTGAGAATGCGGTGGGCAAAGGCGCCGTCGTCTGTCAGCAACACAAAGCCGGTGGTGTCCTTATCCAGCCGCCCAGCGGGGAACAGCCCTTTGCGCCTCAGTGCCGAAGGCACCAAATCCAGTACCGTCGGCTCTCCCTTGCCGTCCGTGGCAGAGAGCACCCCTGTGGGTTTGTTGAGCATCAAATACACAAAAGCCCGGCAGGCAATGGGTTCGCCTGCCAGGCAAATCTCTTGGGTGTCCGGGTCTGCCTGCTGCCCGGCGCGAGCCACTACGCCGTCCACAGTCACCTGCCCCTTTTGCAGCAGCGTTTTGACCCGACTGCGGGGCTCGTTCAACTCTCGGGCCAGTATTTTTTCGATCCGTTCGCTCATTTGCGTTTTTCCAATCCCAGCATAAAGCCGTCCTTGGCAGAGGTGTTGCACAGATCTGCACCGATCACTCTGCCGTTACTGACCAACAGATCCGCCACGATGCCTTGGTCGTAGCCGGTGTAGTTGGTGATCTCGTATGTATATAGCTGTACCTGCTTGCCCTTATAGGGAGTCAGGTCGTAGCCCTGCTGCTGTTGCAGGGCGTTGTACTCGGTATAGACCGCGTCCCAGTTGCGCGGCACGGTAATGGTCTTTTGGTTGCTGTCGCCTACTTGCCAACCCATATCGGTCAGCAGCCGGGCGCCTGCCTGCACATCCGCACAGGTCAGTCCCGCAGGCTCTGCCGCAGAGGGTGCCGCGTCTCCGGTCTTGACATGATTGGCCAGGAAGGTGAGCAGCACCACCAGCACCCCGGCGGCCACTAAAATCAGGCCGAACACCGTCTTAGGGTTCAGCTTTACCGTCATCACTTTCATACTCTACCACCTCATAACAAAGTATGCGGCGGCAGGGCAAATTAGGACTGTTCTTTTAAATAAAATAGGGGCGCAGTTCTTCCAGAAGCGCCGGGTCGGCCAGCACTTGCAGGCGGGTACCTGCCGGGGTGTAATCCTCTGCCAGCACCTTACCCTCCCGGTGGAGCCGATCCGTCAGATCGCCCCGATCAAAGGGAATACAAAGTGCCGCTCTCGCCCACTGCCCTGGCAGCAACCGGTCAATCTCGGTGAGCAACTGTGGCAGTCCTTCGCCGGTGCGGGCGCTGATTCGCACGCTGGTGCCCAGCAGCGGAAAGCGCTCTTCCTCCGGCACCCGGTCGCATTTGTTCAGCACATGGAGCAGAGGCTTACCCCCGCAGCCCAGACTGTCCAGCACCTGGGCAGTCACCTGCATTTGGCTGTTGCAGGCCGGGTCGGAAGCATCGCACACATCCAGAATTACATCTGCCCAGGCGGCCTCTGCCAAAGTGGAGCGAAAGGCATCCACCAACTCATGGGGCAACCGCTGCACCAGTCCCACCGTATCCACCAGCATCACTTGACGACCGGAGGGCAGCGCCAGCCGCCGGGCGGTGGGGTCCAAGGTGGCAAACAGTTGGTCTGCTACCAGCACGCCCGCGTCCGTTAACGCATTCATTAAAGTGGACTTACCCGCATTGGTATAGCCCACCAGCGCTACCGTCAGCGCCCGGTTCTTTTGGCGGCGCAGATGCATCCGCTCCCGCCGCTCCTGCACGGTCTTTAACTCCCGCTGCAAGGCAGTAATCCGGCGGCGAATATGGCGCCGGTCGCTTTCCAGCTTGCTTTCGCCGGGGCCGCGGGTGCCGATACCGCCGCCCAATCGAGACAAAGAATTGCCCTGCCCGCCCAACCGGGGCAGCCGGTATTGCAGCCGGGCAAGCTCCACTTGCAGCTTGCCCTCGCTGCTCCGTGCCCGGGCGGCAAAAATATCCAAAATCAATGCGGTACGGTCGATGACAGCCGTGCCCAGTGCCCGCTCCAAATTACGAGCCTGCACCGGGGTCAGGCTGCCGTCCGCCACCGTTAAATCCACTTCGTTCTGCCGGCAAAATTCCGCCAGGCTTTCCACCAGCCCGCTGCCGATGTAGGTAGCGCCCTCCGGCGCCGGACGCTTTTGCACCGTGTGACCCACTACCAGGCCGCCGGCGGTATCCGTCAGCCGCTCCAGCTCCGCCATAGAAGCCTCTGCGTCATAATCCCCGCAGTCCAGACCGATCAGCAGCACCCGCTCCGGGGCGGCTGCGTCTGTTTTTGTCCACTGGTACGCCACGGTTACTTACTCTCCTTGTCCACCAAGGTACGCAACACGGAGCCGGCAATGGGACCGGCCGTCTGCGAGCCGGAGCCGCCGTGCTCTACCACTACCACAAAGGCATACGGGTGGTCCGTGTCGTCCATAAAGCCCACGAACCAAGCGGTGTTGTGGTCCGTGTCCTTGTCCACCTCAGCCGTACCGCTTTTGGCGCACAGGTGCAAGCCCTTGTAGTTATATTCGCCGTACTGGGCTTTTACATTATTGCGCATCAGCTTTTTCAGCTGGGCGGCAGTCTCTGTGCTCAGCAACTGGGTCTCGTTCTTGGTAATATTCAAATTCAGCGCCTTGCCCGCCTGGGAGGCCAGAGAATTCACCTCGTTAAAGGACACCGCCTTGCCGTCGTTGGCAATGGCAGCCATATAGCGCAGCATGGCAATGGGAGGCAGCAGCGTATCGCCCTGACCGATGCCCGTCCAGCCCACATAATCGTCCGGGTCGCTCTTTTCCAGGAAAAAGCGCCCCTGCTCGGAATTCAGCTTGTTGCTGACGGTCACCCGGCTGGTCAGCCCCAAGGTCTCTACGGTGCTTGCCAGCTTTTCCGGCCCCAGCTCAATGGCGATCTGCGCAAAGGTAGCGTTGCAACTCTTGGCCAGCGCTTGCTTAAAGGTCAGGCGGCCGTGCACGCCGTTGCAGCGGATGGGCTCGCCCTTGCCCGGGTCATACTCCCCGGTGCACTCCCAGGTGCGGTCCATCAAGTCCGGAATATTCTCAATGGCACAGGCGGCGGTCACCAGCTTAAAGGTGGAACCGGGGGTATAAAGCCCGGTCATCAACCGGTTAATATACACGCCCTCATAGGCAGAATTGGTGTTCAGGTCCGACGGCTCGTCCTCCATGTCATAAGAGGGGGTGGACACGGCGCACACAATGTCGCCGGTTTTGTAATTGACCACGCCCACGGTGCCCGCCTTGTAGTCGCTGAGCAGACTGTACGCCTTGGCGCACACCCGGCTGTCTATGGTCAGCTGCATGTTGTTGCCCTTGCCGTAGCGCTCAATGGAATACACGCCGAACAGCAGGTTGTAGCCGGTTAAATCGGCCTTATACACGGACTGAATACCGGAGGAGATAAAGCCCTTGGTGTCGCCCACCGTGTGCAGGGTGGCCTTGCGCACCGTAGCGTCCTCGGCATATACCCGCTTGCCGTCCTTGGTCTCTGCCAACACTGCGCCGTCCGCAGACTTGATGGTGCCGGCGCCGATCAAATCGCCGTTTTTGTAAATATGGGTATTGTAGGTTTTCATCACCCAGGTGTCACCGTTCTCCACCAGGCTGTAAGTCATAAAGCCCAGCCCAAAGAGAAAGGCAATTGCCAGGATCCACAGGAAAATGCCCCGCTTGGTAATCATCTTCATTTCTTGCGCACCCCTCCCAGATAGTTGTATGTCCGCACATCGGAGGCCTTAATAAAGGCCAGCACTGCCCAGCAGGAGATCATGGAAGAACCGCCCTGGCTCACAAAGGGCAGGGTCACACCGGTAAGCGGCAGCACATCGGTAATGCCAAAGATATTCAGCGCCGTTTGGAACAGCAGCAGGCCCGCTGCCGCCACGGCGGCGATGGAATAGAAAGTGGAGCGGGCGGCAATGCTGTTTACCAGTGCAGACACGGCGATAGCCACAAAGGACAGCACCAGCAGCAGCCCAAAAAGAAAGCCCCATTCCTCGCAGATCACGCCAAAGATCAAATCCGTGGTGCGTGCCCACACACCGCGGGTGGTGCCGGCGCCGATGCCCAGCCCCAGCAGTCCGCCGGAGGCCAGACCCACCAGCACCCGGGTCTGCTGATACCCGCTGTCGTTATAATGCTCCCACACATGGCGGTACACGGAGAAACGGGCGGTCACATAGGATTTGTACTTAATAACGATGAACCCGCCCATAGCCGCAGAGGCCAAGGCCAGAAAAATGGTCTTAATATCGCCGGAGTTCATAAAGGCGATAATGAGAAAGGTCACAAAAAAGATCAGCGCCGTACCAAAATCCTTAATGACGATCAGCGCCCCCACGCACACCAGCGAAAAGGCAATAAAGGCATACAGGTTCTTAGAGGTCTGAATTTTTTCCAGCGTGGCGGCGCCTACAAAGATAAAGGCAACCTTTACAAATTCCGAGGGCTGGAAAGTCACACCGAATATGGTAATCCAGTTGCGGGCGCCGTGGGTCACCTTGGCAATGGCAATGTTGACGATCAGCAGCAAAATAGCCGCCACCGCCACCGGCAGGCGTAGGCGCATACACAGGTCCACATCACCCATCAGGTACACCAGCACAATAAAGCCGATGACCCCGGCGATCAGCATCAGCAGCTGCTTAAAGGCGTCGTCCGGCTTAATGCTGCCGATGACGGCAATGCCCACCCCGGATAGGAAAAAGGCAATGAATTCCAACTCAAAATTCCGCCGGTGCATGGCAAAGTAAAACACGCTCACATACAGCCACTCCAGCACGATCAGCGCCAGCGTGCACAGCAGCACCTTGACTTCAAAGGTGCCGGTGCCGCCGGCGGCCGCCGTGCCACTGAGTAGCTGAAACACACTAAGCACCATTAAAAGGGCAAAGTTGTTAATGGGTTTAATACGGGGCAGCTTCTTTTGCTTGGTGGCTGCCGTTTTCTTCTTTGGCATAGGGCTGCTCCTTTCTTATTTTTCGTAAAACAGAAACACCTTGTCCCCAAAGGTGAGCATATCTTCGTCAAAAATCAGCTGGGGCTGCGTAATAAACCGACCGTTGAGCTTGGTGCCGTTGTGGCTGTCCAGGTCATACACCGCCCATCCCTTGGAGGTGCGGCGCAGCCGTGCGTGGTGGGTACTGACCGTGGGGCTGAGCAGCTGAATATCCGCGTCCTCGCCTCGACCGATGAGCACATCCTGCTTTTTGATATATACCGGGCGGTGGGTCTCTGCGTCCACCAATACGCCATAGGCCACCGTTTGACCCCGGCTCTGCCGGGCGGCGGTGCGCATTTGACTGCGGTCGTCGGTGGAGATGGCTTCCTTGCACAGGAATTGCAGCGGAATGGTGCCGATCATCAGAATATCCCCGTCCGCCAGCGGTGCCCGCTGGTCCACCTGCACGCCGTTCACCTGCACGCCGTTCTTGGAGAAGGTGTCCGTTACCATCCAGCCGTCCTTTTTCTTGGCGATCACCGCGTGAAAGCGGCTGACGCTGGGCAAAGGCAGCACCACATCGTTGGCCTTACTCTTGCCGATAGAGGTCTCCCAGTGGGTAATATCCATCACGGAGCCGTTATTTTGGTCCACCAGCTGGGCCATCTTGTGCACCCGGGGCCGGTTGCGAAACAGAGAGATCACGCACACCGCCAGGATCAGCAGCGCCAGCACCGGCAGCACATACCGCAGCACGCCGGTCAAAAATTGTAAAATCGTATCCATAGGTTCAACATCCTCTTTATCTGCATTTCAAAAGGCAAATTATACTTCTTATTATTAACAGAATACTGATAAAGGGAGAAAAAGTCAAGAAGTATTGCAATTCCCGCCCCTTTCGTTTATACTGAAAATGGAAAAATTGGGCGGCATTTTCGCCCGGCAAGGAGCATTTGTTATGATTGAAAAGACTGTTTTTGGCCATCTGCCCTCCGGGGAGCAAGTGGACCTGTATACCATCACCAACACCCGGGGCGCCAGCGTATCGCTGCAAACCCTGGGCGCCGGGATCGTGCGCCTGTATATGCCGGACAGGGATGGTAATTTGGGCGATGTGGTGCTGGGCTTTGACGACCCGGCTCTTTATACAGACCCGGACCTGGGCTATCAGGGACTGGTGGTGGGTCGCTGGGCCAACCGTATTCGCGGCGCCGCCTTTGACTTTCAGGGTCAAACCTACCACACCCCCATGAATCAGGGGCAGTGGACCCTACACAGCGGCGGGCGTATGAGCTTTCACCTGTGGCAGGTGGTAAATACCACCGAGAACAGCATCACCTTTTCCCGCTTTTCGCCGGATATGGAGGACGGATTCCCCGGCAACTTCACCTTGCAGGTGACTTATACGCTGACGGAAGAGAACACCCTGCGGCTGGCCTACCGGGTAGACAGTGACCGAGACACGGTAGCCAACCCCACCAACCATGTGTACTTTAATCTGTCCTGCGACCCAGCAAAGACCATTGAGGGTCATGTGCTCACCGTCCACGCGAATCGGTTTACGGAGACGGACGACGACCAACTGCCCACCGGCGAGCTGGGCGACCTGACCGGTACAATGATGGACTTTTCTACCCCCCACCCTATTGGGGAGCGGATCGATGCGCCTTTCCGTGCCGTGATTCCCGGTATCGGCTATGATAACAATTTCTGCCTGACCAAGGCGAACCCCAGAGCCTTTGCCGAAGCGGCGGTGCTGTGGGAGCCGGAGAGCGGACGGCGGCTGTCCGTGTGGACGGACCTGCCCGGTGTGCAGGTCTATTGCGGCGGCTGGCTAAAGAAAGACGGCAACCCGGGCAAAGGCGACTCCAAAGTTACCTACCGCCGGGGCGTAGCGCTGGAAACCCAGTTCTACCCGGACAGCCTTCATTGCCCCAACTTCCCGGTAGAATTCGTCAAAGCCGGCGTGCCCTTCACCACCACCACCGAATTCCGCTTTGATACAAAATAAATATCTATAGCTAACAAAAAGGCCACCCGCTGTGGGTGGCCTTTTTTATGGCTTGCAGCCGTATGGTATGGGGTTAATCCCTCCGCTTTTCTTTGCGCAACGCCTCCCTGACAGGGGAGGAAAATCGGGTTTCGCATTTTACTTCTCCGGAATATAAATCTTGGCTACCAGAGCGGTGACAGCGGAAAGGGGCAGCAACTTATTCAACCCGCAAAGGAGCTTATACTTGGTGCCCACGGTAGTCACCGGAGGCAGGCGCTTCTTATGGGCGGCACGAACCACAGCGGCGGCAATGGCAGCCGGGGGCATACCGTTTTGCTCGTCGCGCTCCATCACCGCCACGCTGCGCGCAATGCGCCCGGCGTACAAATCGTCACCGGAGCCACTCTTTTGACGGGCGGCGGTAAAGCCGGTCTTTACATCTCCCAGCCGCAGGGCGCCAACGGTAATACCAAAGGGCGCCAGCTCGCTGCGCAGGGCGCAGGTCAAGCTTTCCACCGCCGCCTTAGTGGCAGAGTAAAAGCTCTGGAATGGAATGGAAAACACCGCTGCAGCGGAGGAAATATTGAGAATACGCCCCCGACTCTCTCGCAAGGCCGGCAGGGCCGCCTGAATCACCGTGACCCATGCAAAAAAATTCAAATCAAACTGGCGGCGCATTTCTGCCTCCCCGGTGCATTCCACTGCGCCGGAAATACCGAACCCGGCGTTATTCACCAGCAAGTCTACCCGGTCAACGGCCGCAAAGGCCGCCTGCACCTGGGCGCTGTCCGTTATATCGCATGGAATGCTGCGCACCCCCTCCAACGGGCAGGCATGGCGGCTTAGGCACACCACCTGCCAGCCGTCTGCCGAAAGCGCCCGCGCCGTCTCCAATCCAATGCCGCCGGATGCGCCGGTAACTACCGCTGTCTTCATACCCATTCCTCCAAAAAAACAAAATAAAAAAGGGTAAGAGCCTACTGCCCTTACCCTCTCTTGGTTTGCATTACTGCTCTACGGGATAAACAGAAACTTTCTTTCTGTCCTTGCCCAGCTTTTCAAACTTCACGGTGCCGTCCACCAGTGCATACAGGGTATCGTCAGAGCCGATGCCTACATTGGTGCCGGGGTGAATGTGGGTGCCGCGCTGGCGATACAGAATGTTGCCGGCCAGCACGAACTGACCGTCTGCGCGCTTGGCGCCCAGGCGCTTAGACTCGCTGTCACGGCCGTTCTTGGTAGAACCCATACCTTTTTTATGTGCAAAAAGCTGAATATCTAACTTGAGCATGACTTACACCTCCGAAATCAAAACTTGAATACTTTGCGGGTACTGCTCTGAAAGGGCGCTCAAATGGAGCTTCAGCCCTTGCAGGAGCACCTGCGCCGGGGCGGTATCCCCACTGAGCCGCAACTGAAGGAACCCGTCCTTCATCTCCGCTGCGGCCGGCAGGTGCAGCACCTCGGTTATGGTGTTGGCAGTGAGCAGGCAGGCGCTGGATACGGCGGCGCAAACAATGTCCTCTCCATAAGGGGCTGTGTCTGCGTGACCGTGGGCGGAAAAGCCCGTAAGCGCTCCCTGCGCTGCGAAAAAATCAATGGAAATCATTATGCCTTGATGGAAGTGATCTCAACCTTGGTGTAAGGCTGACGGTGACCCATCTTCCGCTTCTCGTCCTTCTTGGGCTTGTAGGTAAAGACGGTGATCTTCTTTGCCTTGCCGTTCTTCAGGACCTTAGCGCTAACAGCAGCCTTGGCACAATCCTTGCCTACCTTCAGCCCGTCGTCGGTGCCTACTGCAAGTACGGTGTCAAAGGTGATCTCGGCGTCTGCCTCGGCGTTCAGCTTCTCGATATAAAGCACATCGCCCTCAGACACCTTGTACTGTTTACCGCCGGTAACAATAACTGCGTACATCTGTCATTCTCCTTTACTTAAACTCGCTACGGCAGGCGCGCGCCAAAAGGGCGCAACTTACCAGCCCGCAATATGCGGCTTAATTATTATAACAGAATTCAGCCGATTGTCAAGATTTTTTTGTGCACCGAGGGCGCACGGTAATCTCACCGCTGCGCAGGGTAATCACGCTACCGTCTTCCAGGCGCACCACCAGCCCACCGGTCTCATCAATCCCAATGGCCGTAGCCGGTGTGGTCACGCCGTCCCGGATAAAAGTAACGGCCTTGCCCAACAGCATACTGTGACTGCGGTAATAATCAATATAACTTTCGTAACCGTCGTCCAAGATCTCCCACAAATGGTCCGCAATCGCGGCGATCATGTCCGCCCGGCTCACATCTGCATCCAAAGACGCGGCGTTCTCCACATCTGCGGGAAACTGCTCCGTCTGCATATTGACACCGATACCGATGATCATGGCCTCGGCTACGCCGCTCTCCATACCCACAACAGCCTCGGTCAAAATGCCGCAGATCTTCTTGTCGTCTATGTACACATCATTGACCCACTTGATTTGGGGGAGCTTGTCCGTCAGCTCCTCAATGGCTCGACACACCGCCACACCGGCAGCAGTGGTCACAGACACTGCGTCTTGCAGCCGTCGGCCGTGATGCACCACCACGGTCATATAGATCCCGGTACTCCGGGGAGAATAAAACTGCTTGCCCTGGCGGCCGCGCCCGGCGGTCTGCTCATCTGCCACCACCAAAAAATTGCCTCGATACCCGGCATTCAGCAGCCGCTTGGCCTCCGTGTTGGTGGAGTCCACCGTGGCATAATAAATGGGCTCCAGCGGGCAATGCAGCCGGGGGGTAAGCACCTCTGCCGTAACCAAATTGTTGTCGCCCAGGAACTTATAACCCAGTCGCTGGGTGGCTTCAATTTTGTACCCTTCCTCCCGCAATTGCTGCACACATTTGCCGACGGTTTGGCGACTGACCCCCAATCGATTGGCCAGCTCTTGACCGCTGATGTAATTGGGGCTGCCCAGCAACATATGCAGCACCGCACTCTTGCTTTTTACGCGCATACGATCACCTCATGTCTCCTCATATTTCTTTTTTTAATAAAAGCCACGCTCTTATTTTTGCAGATAAAACACCGCCAGCGTGCCCGGTCCACAGTGACTGGAAATGGTGCACCCGGCGTCTGCCAGGATCAATTCCTTGCACCCGGTCTTGCCGCTGATAACCCCCCGCAAAAACGCCAGCGTGTCCGGCGCAACACCGCCGCTGTCTGCCAGCACAATTCGGCCGGTGTCCATGCGCTTCAAATCCAGCAGTCGGTCCGTTACATACTGGCGGTAAACACTATCCATCTTGCCCCGATATTTTTTAGACACTTCCAAACTGCCCTCCGGGGTGACGGCGATACTGGGCTTGATCCCCAGCACATTGGCGCCGAAGCGGGCCACGCCGGAGCAGCGCCCACCTTTATACAAATACTCCAAGTCGCTGAGCACAAAGGTGGAAGACACCTTGGGCACCAACCGGCTCACCTTGGCGGCGATCCGCCGGGCGTCCATACCGCTGTCCCGCAGATCGCAGGCGCGCAGCACCAGCAGCCCCATGCCCATGCACAAATTCTTAGAGTCGATACAATATACATTGTCCAGATCCGCCGCAGCGGTGCAGGCGTTCTGATAGCTGGAGGAGATGGCGGAGGACAGTCCAATGTGCACTACGCTGTACCCGGCGTCCGTCCACTGCTTAAATTTGTCATAATACACACCGGGGGGCACCGCCGCCGTCTTGGGCAGGCGATGGTTCTCCGCCACATCGGCGTAAATATCCGCCGGGCGAATTTCCACCCCGTCTGCATACGCCGTATCGCCCAGCAAAATTGACAGGGCAAAGCAGTACACATGGCGCTGCCGTTGCAGATCCACCGGCAGATCGCAGGTGGAGTCCGCCGAGATCATGACTTGGTTCATAATAACGCCTCCGAAAATAGTATAACACAAAAGCAGTGTCTGTCAACCAATGCGCGCAATGTTTACAGCAACCGAAAATTCTATGCACCAAAGCGCAGGGTCACCTTTTGCAGGTCGCTGCGCTTGTAGCTTTTGTCCAGCGTAAAGGTAAGCACACTGCGGCCGTCCGCCTCTGTGATCTCTGCACTTTTATCAATACGGTAGGTCACTTTGTTCCGGGTGATCTGCACCGCATAGTCCCGGGCATTCACCGTATTTTGCATAAAGCTGTAACCCTCCGCTGCCGTCAGCACAATCTGCTTGTTGGTAAAGCGCACGGCGCTCACCGCCTTGATCTGACTGTCCATCCCGCTAAAGGAACGCACCCCGTCCGTGCCGCTGTCCGGCACGGTAAAGGTGCCCTCCACCCGGCTCAGCTGCGGCTCGGTAATGCCTGCGGTGCCGGAAGCATTGGTGAGGGTATAGGCCCAGTCCCGCTCCGCCACATCCCGGGGGTCCGTAATGCGGTAGTCCTTGGCAGCCCGATAGTAAACGCTGCCTTTCTTTAAGGAGAAGCCGTTGCCCAAATAATCGAGACCACAGTGGATGTAGCCCGCAATCTTGATCTGGCGGGAGGGCTTGTAGTCGATACGCACGGCGATTTTGACTTTAATCTGTCCGTCCTCCACCGTGTAGGTGCCGATACCGTAGTCCCAGCCGTAAATGGTTTGCGGGGTGCCGTCCGTATTCGTTTCCGCCCGGGAAAATGCGGTGTACTTGGAGGTGGAAATACCGGTTTTTTCGTCAAAACTCAGGCTGCCGGAGGCATTGCCCATGGCCACCTGCACCCGCATAGGGTCATTCTTCAACTGGGTGACGCTGCACTTCACCGCCTGGGTAAAGGGCCGCTTCCAGCTTTCTCGGTCGGCAACCACAAGATCGTATTCAAAGCTGCCGTCCTTTTGCTTATGGGGGGTAAGCACATACAGATCATAGGTGTACAGCTCCTGCCCGGTGGACCGGTCAATACCACTGACCAATCGCACCACCAGCTCTTTCTTTTTGTCGCCGTTCAGATCCGTATAGTAGAGTTTGGGTCGTTCCTTGGTCAGGTAACGGCTCCAGCCGGAAAAGGTCTTGCTTTTGCCCTGATGGACCAAGATGGCCTTGTCCCCCTGGGCGTACAGCTGAAAGTCGCCCTCTTTATTCTCTGCCAAAAGAGCGCGTTTATTAGAAGCGGTGGTGCTCTCGGCGGTAACCACCGTCAGTCCTTCCTCCGGTGCCTGGCCGTGGCGGTAGGTCTGAAAATAATAACCCACCCCCACCAGCAGCCCGATCACCACCAGTGCAGAAAGCAAAATAATAGGTAAATTCTTTCTCATTCCGGAAAATCCTTAAAAAATGTCAGTCTTTATATTGGGTTTGGTAGTCAAAGGCATGGGGTGCATGGCCGGTCACATGGTAACAGGTGCCGGTTGCCAGGCCGAAAATGGGTTTGTCGTGGCCCAAAGAATCGGAGTACACATCCACCACCTGCACACCGGGGAACGCCCGGTGAAAGCGGCGCACCTTTTCTTCACCCCGGCAGTTCTGCCCTAAAATACGCCCGGACTTTAGGTTGTGCCGGGTACACAGCAGATACGGCAGCCCCAGTCGGCGCTGCAATTCCTCCAGCAAAAAATCCGGTGACGCGCTGATGATCACCGCCGGGCGTTTCTTTTGGGTAAACCAGGGATACACCTGGTGCAAATGCTTCTCCCAAAAGCCCTTTGCCGCCCGCTGCACCGGCACCATGGGCAAAAAGCCGAAGCACAGGTTCTTAAACTTTTGCAAAGACAGAACCCGCAAGGCAAACAGCAGGCACGCAATGAACCAAACCGGCAAATACACCAGCACCCAAGGATAATGCAGGGCGCAGTAGCCGATAAACAGGGAGCCGCTGTCAAAGGGCACCAGAGTTTTGTCAAAATCGTAAATATCCACCTGCGCCGGCAGCGCCGTTTGAGGCGCCGTCTCGCCGATGACAACCGGGTTTGGCATAATTAAACTTCCTTTTCGTCAAACGAGATAGTAATGGTCTTGTCGCTGGCAAAGCGGGTCAGCTTGACCCCGGCGGAGGCCAGCATACGCTTGCTGGCTAAAGTGGCGTCCGAGTCAGCGTACTTGTCGCTGATATAGATCACTTCGTTAATGCCGCTTTGGATAATGGCCTTGGCGCACTCATTGCAGGGAAACAGTGCCACATAAATGCGGCAGTCCTTCAGACTGTTGCCCCCGGCGTTCAAAATGGCGTTCAGCTCCGCATGGCACACAAAGGGATACTTGGTTTTGTTGGGGGCATCGGCCGTGCGGTCCCAAGGGTACTCGTCATCGCTGCAGCCGCGGGGCAAGCCGTTGTAGCCCACGCTGACAATGTGATTGTCGCCGTTGACAATGCAGGCGCCCACCTGCGTATTGGGGTCCTTACTGCGCAAACAACTGAGCAGGGAAATGCCCATAAAATACTCGTCCCAACTAATATAATCCTGACGCTTAGCCATCTTAATCACCATAGCCTTTCAGTACATCAATAAAATCTTGCAGCTCCGGGCGCTGCACATCCTCTACCCGACCGGCGTCCACCAGCATATTCACCGCCGGGTCCAAAGGCAATTTCGCCAGCACCGGCACGCCCAGCGCCGCCGCCGTCTCCTCTACTTTAGAAGCACCAAACAGCGGGTGGGACTTGCCGCAGTCCGGGCATACATAAGCGCTCATATTCTCCACCAAGCCCAGCACCGGCACTTTCATCATCTTGGCCATATTGAAAGCCTTTTCCACGATCATCTGCACCAGATCCTGGGGGGTGGTAACGATCACGATCCCGTCCACCGGCAGGCCCTGAAACACGGTCAGCGCCACATCGCCGGTGCCCGGGGGCATATCCACAAACAGATAGTCCAGCTCTCCCCAGCGCACATCGGACCAAAACTGGTTAATGACCCCGCTAATCACCGGGCCACGCCACACCACCGGGGCGCTCTCGCTCTCCAGCAGCAAGTTAATACTCATCAATTTAATGCCGCCGTCCGTAACGGCAGGCAGCAGACACTCGCCGTCCTGCATAGCCCGGCTGTGCACCCCAAAGGACTTCGGCACGCTGGGACCGGTAATGTCCGCGTCCAGCACGCCCACTTTCAGTCCCGCCTTGGCGCACCCGGCCGCCAGCAGACAGGTGACCAGGCTCTTGCCTACGCCGCCCTTGCCGCTGACCACACCGATGACTTTCTTGATATGGCTGTATTTGTTGGCAGGCTGCTTGAAGTCCGCCTTGCGGCTGCCGCAGTTTGCCTGGCAGCCCTCGCAGTTATGATTACAATTTTCGCTCATCTCAAACACCTCTGCATACCGGCGCTGCCGCCGGTTAAACTCTTAATAGTATTGCCGGATCACGAACTTAACCCGTCCCAGCACCACCAATTCGTCCACAATGATGGGGGCGTAGGCATCATTCTCCGGTTGCAGGCGGAAGTGACCGTGCTCCTTATAAAACCGCTTCACCGTGGCCTCCTCGTCGATCATCGCCACCACGATTTGGCCGTTCTCCGCCACCGGGGTGCGCTCCACCACCACAATGTCGCCGTCCTCAATATGGGCGCCGATCATACTGTCGCCTCGCACATGGAGGGCAAACAGCTCCTCCCCCGGTCGAGCGCCGAACACAGGAATATACTCCTCAATATGCTGGGTAGCAAGAATGGGCACACCGGCAGTCACCGTGCCCAGCAGCGGCACCTGGGCAACCTGCGCCGCGCGGCCGGGCAGTCGAATGGTGCGCTTGCAGTTAGGGTCCCGCTCAATGCAGCCCATACGCTCCAGTTTGTTCAAATTGTATTGCACGGAAGAGGTGGAGCTAAGCCCCACGGCGTCACCGATCTCCCGCACGGAGGGCGCCACGCCCCGCTCGTCCAAGGTGCGCTGAATATAGCGCAGAATCTTTTGCTGCATACCGCTGATGGCGTCCATGTTCGGGACCTCCCTTCCGTCCGCTTTTTCGTGTTTATTATTAAAGACAGTATAGCATTTGGCCCCTGCCTTGTCAAACAAATGTGCTAATCCGTCGGCATTCTGATCTCTTTTGCAAAAAAAGTGTTGACAAACGGGGCGCAATCGGCTATAATTCTGTTTGCAAGTTTTTCAGTATGGCTTTATAGCTCAGTTGGCTAGAGCACACGGTTCATACCCGTGGTGTCACTGGTTCGAATCCAGTTAAAGCCACCATGGCCCGGTGGTCAAGAGGTTAAGACACCGCCCTTTCACGGCGGTAACACGAGTTCGATTCTCGTCCGGGTCACCAAACTAATTAGCCGGTGTGGTGGAATAGGCAGACACAAGGGACTTAAAATCCCTCGGTCATTGCGACCGTACCGGTTCAAGTCCGGTCACCGGCACCATGAAAAGGTCTATTGTCGAAAGGCAGTAGACCTTTTCGCTTTTATATGAAAGGCTCTATGTCAATAGTTGGGGTAAATCCGAAAAAGAAGAAATAAATGAGCAAGCGATAGTATAAATCAAGCTATCGCTTGTTGACAGTCTGAAAGGGGCTGTCGCATTAACGCCCTCAAAAAGAAAAACCGGGTAGCCCGAAAGGGTTG